>Ga0315284_10001542_pt1 | contig 32812 bp, 32 predicted proteins | sample YL17G09_16_MG_FD_203696 | JGI IMG/M metagenome (GOLD analysis project Ga0315284, IMG submission 203696) | Sediment microbial communities from Yellowstone Lake, YNP, Wyoming, USA - YL17G09_16 | ecosystem: Environmental > Aquatic > Freshwater > Lake > Sediment | place: USA: Wyoming | collected... | reverse complement strand
TATGAGGTCTACTATGGCAACAGGACTGCTGGCCTGACTGAGAGCTGGATAGAGCTGCACAGCCCGACAGACCTTTATGCCTACTATTACTGCGAGAAGAGGGCAGGGCTGCAGGTTGGCGTCTTTGTTCTCGGGTTTGTTGGTGAAGGGGGCACTGCCGATGGGGAAACAGGCAACACCAGCCGTGGGGATATTTTATCTGACGGGAATACCTCTGCTGCCAATTCTTCTGATGGGAATACCTCTCAAACCAAAATCCCAGCCTGCATCGGCATCGTATCGCCCATTCCTGCGACAGGGGAGCTGGACCCCTACGGGACTGGATTGAGGGTGTGCTACGGCCTGAGGCTGGTTGAGAGCAGGAGCTGTGCTTACTGATGATCCGTCCACATGCCGCATTTATAGGATGTTTTCCATAATTATTGATATGATTGAAATAGAGATACTGACAGTTCTGGCAACATTCTTCGGGGCGGTGGGCGGGATTGCAAACTTTCCTCAGGCATACAAAATATTTAAGAGAAAAAGCGCCAATGACATATCAATCCTTACATACTCGTTTCTTTTTGTAGGTGCAATCGTCTGGATTTTGTACGGTATTGCGATATGGAACTTCCCTGTTATGATAACCAACACGCTTGGTGCTATAAATATAGGGCTGGTTGTCATCGGTTGGTTCTTGTATGGAAGGGGTCCGTAGGCGGGAGCATGACAAAAAGCACTGGTTAATCCTTTACGAAGTGGGCTTGGCGCAGCGGATCTCTTATCAGTATTTCTGATTTGCCTGTCATAAAATTGTCTATTGCTTTCTTTGCGCCCAGGCAGTATCCTGATGCATAATCATCCATAATAACAATACCACCTCTAACCATGCGTGGATAAAAAAATTCCAGGGAATTCTTGTAGCTTGTATATATGTCAACGTCCAGATGGACTAGCTTAAATAATTTGTCCTGTATATGATGCCCAGTTTCTTCTGGAAAAAGTCCCTTGTATATTCTGCAATTCCGATATCCCGCCAGCAATTTTCTAACCTGCTGCTCGGAGGTGTCGCTGAAATCCCCTTTTAAATGAGTGTTGTCAAACCCGCTGGGCTCAGGCAAACCCTCGAATGTGTCAAAAATAAATATCTCACTGTCTGGATTCGCTCTGCACAGAAGCAGGGCCGACCCTCCTCTGTAAACACCAACCTCGGCTACACAACCATCCATACCTCGCACGGCTTCGGATAACTGAGCAATAATTCTCAGGCTTTCAAGTCCAACCAAAGTATTATCTAATACATTTTTATCTATCATCGAATCTTTTTGGGAATCTCCTGTATCCATATGAACACCATTGCCAATCCTATTTTTTCTCATATCTCCATATGTCAGAAAGCTTCCTTTTAGGCAGAATCCTATACAGAAACTCCTCGGCTGCTGATATTGCATGATAGGCAGCAAAGTCAAATGTTGTGCCTAACCCTCGGGAGCGTATGAAACCCCAGTCCAGCCTTGTGTTTTCCATCCTTCTGGACTCCTTAAACCTGCCTTCCCTGTCAATATAATTTAAGTCTGAATATATCCTCCAGTACGTCTTGAAGTGTTGCGCCAATGACAAATAAGGCTTGTAATAGGCTTTGGCGTCGTATCTTATCCTTATTGTACCTGGGCCGTATTTCGTGTGTATGAAATTGGGCAGGAAAGTGTCATCGGCCACGTTTTCCTCTTCGGGAAGCTCAAAGAAATCCGGCCCTCTGAGCATGAATGTCCTGCCGTGGAAGTATATCTTCAGGCGTCTCTCGACATCCGGTGGCACAGTTGGTTGCGGCCTGGCATCTGCGAAGCTTTTGTAGGCAGAAACGTCATGTACGGAAACCTCGGCCTCGGGATTGAGCGCTCTGGCGTGCAGTGTCCTGTATAAAAATCTCTCCCAAGGCGACATGCTCTCGGTCTCTATTGGCACAGGCCAAGCACCTGCAACTATGAGCTTGTCTATGCCGCAAATGTCATCATATAATATTTCCATACATCTTTCGTCAAGAACCGTGTCAGCGTCAACGAACGCAAGCGGAACTTCCCTGTTGCTCGCCGAACGGGCTATCTGATTCTGTGCAAGAGCCTTACCTTTCCCGCTGTGCATCAACCTTATGTTCAAGCCCGGATACCTTCTGATGCCCTCAGCTACGTCGTCTCCTGTGCGGTCCGTGCAACCATTCAGGCATACCAGCGTCTCCACTCTTGCGTCAATATCCTGCTGGTCCAGAGATTCGAGGCATTGAAGGATTTTTCCTTCTTCGTTATATGCCGGTATCCCGTATGTAAGGTCTGGCAGCATAGTTCACCTCAATACATCCTCACTCCTGCATAAGTGTCCTTGCCGGATTTCGCCAATTCATCGGCTTTTAAGCAGTCAGCATCGGCTTTCTCTATCATGCCAAGTGCCCTGTAAGCTTCGCTTCTGTCTCTGTATGCTTCGGCGTAATTCGGGTCCAGTTCTATTGCTCTGCTGTGGTCTTCCGCTGCCTCTTCAAATCTTCCAATCTTCTGGTAGGCAAAGCCTCTGTTGTTGAAAGCCAGGGAAGAATCCGGCATGAGTTCGATTGCCTTGGTGAAAGCGGATATCATTTGGATAGCATCGCCTGTGTACAGGTATGCATTTCCCAGATTTCTGTAAGCCTCCCCCAGCTCGGGATTGATTATCAAAGCCCGCATAAAGTCAAGAAGTGCGGCATCCCAGCTTCCGAGATACTTATGACACCTCCCTCTCAAATTGAAGGCATCTGCGAAATCCGGATCAATTGATAGGACATGATCAAGTGTAGCCCTTGCGCCAGCAGGTTTTCCCCTCATAAGAAGGCTTCTGGCCCTCTTGATTTCAAGACCGGAGGGATACCTTTCAACTTCAAGGTCTGATGGAAACACTTCTGCATACTGATTTTCCCCTTCCCATACCACCACCGACTCAGGCTTCAGTCCGCGAAGTGAATGAAGAAAATAGAGCCCTATGTTCTCGTTGGTAGCCCTGCCCACTATATCGTCCAAATAGCATCCGTTCATCCCCGCCATCAGCTTGTCCAGCTCGGTGCGCGGATTGTTGTGATTGATTCCTGCTACAAAGTCTCCATGGATTTCACCTGCAAATCTGAGCTCTATAGTGAACACGTCTTCTCTTATGTTTTTTGTGCCGTGTTTTGCCTTGAAATTCCCTGATATCCCAAGTTTTGCCATGAGATCATCTCATTATCTTTACTTTGTCCCCAAACCTTGATGCAATCCTTTCGAGACGCTCGGAAACAACCTCGCTGCTGACTTTGTTGTGCAAAGAAGCTGACACCGCACTTGGATTCTCGGAGTAGGGGAAGCATGTAATGAAGTCAAAACCCACGTCTTCAAGCAGATCCATGGTGAGCAGGAAATCCTCCTCTGTTTCTCCTGGAAAGCCTGCCATAATGTGAGTTCCCTGGCTCAATAGCGGTGCAAATCTTCTTACAGATTTCAACGCACTTTTCGCTTCTCCTGATCTGTATGGCCTTTTCATGAGGCCAAGAATCCTGTCACTGCCTGATTGGACGGGAAAGTTGGCGCCCCTTATCCTGCGGCCATCTGCAGAACCGAATACATCCAAATAGCTATCAATATCCCTTGCAAGCCAGTTAACATTGAAATCATGGATGAACACCTTGTAGTTTCCTGATATAGCTACAACCTCGCGCAGAAGGTCGTGAAAGCCAATACCAAGGTCCATCCCATAGGCTCCTGTATCACCAGCCATCAACATCACTGTTTTTTCTCCCCGTTCTATGCCATCCCTAACAGCCTTTAACACAAATTCAGGTGGAAAGCTGCTAAGCCTGCCTGTGGCCTTGCTTATGACGCAATAGGAGCATTCGCCCAAACAACCCTGGCTTATGACAACCTTGAACCCATTCTTTGCAGTTTCATATTCGTCCCTTGGTGATTGATGTGACAGCATACTCTCTTCGTAATCAAACACTGAGCGATTGGGATAGCCTATATCTTCAAAGGGGATGTCATGAGCGAAAAATCCGTCCAGCGCCTCCATACTTCTGGGAGAAAACGTGCCGGTTACATTGTATTTAGCCATCTTCTCGGGGCTTATTGATGGAAGGCAGCCGCCTAATATGAGCTTGGCGTCATTACGCAAGGCCTTGCTTATGAAATCTAGGCGCGACAATGAGCGGGCCTCATTAGATGCGTCCACAGCGCACGTCACAAGAACAGCATAATCGCAATCTTCTGGCGAGTTGGTCGTATCGATTTTGTTGGCGTGAAGATAGTCTATGAACCTTTGGGCATCCAGCTTCCTTTGCTCGCAGCCGACGCAGTCCACATAAACTTTCATGAAAAGTCACCCCTTCGCGCCTCCCAGTCAACCGTGCTCCTCATGCTAACAGGAAATATGGTCTTCGCCTTGGGGTAGTCCAAATAAAGATGGTGTTCGTGTCTTGCTATCTTTAATATGTCTTCTTCTGTGAGATGTGGGCACCTCCACATGACAGAGTTCGCATCTGCATGGAATATGTTGGATGCTATGCCTATGCCCCCTTCTAGGAGATACTCATTGCCTGCCATGGAACTTTCGGCCGGTTCCAGTCCCCAAACCAGCCCGCAGAACGCTTTGTATTCACCGAAAACGTCTTTCGCCTCGTCAAGTGCATCAAGCCACCTGTCATATCCATAAAATCTGTGCTTTCCGGGACACACTCTTTCAAAAGCTGCCCTGTCAAACGCCTCCAAGTTGAAAGCTATCGAGGTTACACCGGCGTCCCTGTACTCCCCCATGACATCAAAATCCTCCGGGGGATGGGCGAGCACATGGATTGGTATTTTGGGGTCAAGTGCATCATACATCGCTTTTATCATCCTCAAAATATACTCCCTAGTTTCCTGGTCTGTTTTTGGCGTCCCTGTAGTGACCGAGATTATTGGTATATCCCTCCATTTTGTGCTCTGGAAAAGCTTGGTAGCCTCTGCTACATTTTCCTCTGTGAAATCGGATGCCATATGCTTCCCTGCCGTCCTTCTTGTGTTCCTCATGGAACAGAACCCGCAGGGTTCGCCTTCATCAAAGTAGAAGCATTCAGGATAAAAGAAGAATCCCGGAGTGTCCTGACCAGCTACAGCTATTATGGATTCGCTTGGGGTGCCATCGGAAAGCTTTCTGTCGAAATAGGCTGGCCTCTCCGGCAGGCTGACATCCTGCACATATCTGTCATGGTGGTATAGCCTGACTGAACCATTTTCCATCCTCAGGTTCCACGGTGAGTTTTCGCGCCTCAAAAGAGCAGATATGACGTCGTTTCCTAGTAAAATTACCTGTGGGAAACGGTGTTCAGGCATAACCCCCCTACTCGTCCTTCCATAAACGAACTGGTTGTCATAAAATGGTTTGTTGTATCCCTTGAATAAATCCATATCAAAGTTGATTCCCTTGGATAGGAGAGACGCTTTCAGTTCGGCGGGGTTACCTTCATCTATCATACGGACCACTTATGCTTTTATATTTTATAACCAATTGATAGTCAAAAATATAAACTTAAGTGGTTAAAATGAGCCAAGAAGGAAGGACTAGAGTTGTCTTTATAGGAGCCGGAAATATAGCAACCCAGCACATGCGATACCTGAAAGGCTTTCCGGATGTAGAAGTTGTCGGCATCTATGACACGAGTGATGCATCTGTAAACAGATGGAAAGCTGAATTTGGTGTGGAATCCTATCGCTCCCTTGGCAGGATGTTTGAAGTGACGGAACCAGATGCTACATTTATCTGTTTGCCACCATACGCCCATGGGGAAGCCGAGGCGGCCTGCATCGAGCACCACACCCCCTTCTTGGTTGAGAAACCACTTGCGAAGGATATGGAGTTAGCAAGAAAAATACATCAGTCTGTCAAAGATTCAAAAATATTCACTTCCGTCGCCTATATGAACCGCTATCGCCGTGGCGTGCAGGAAGCTAAAAGAATTCTGGGAAAGTATCCAGCGTCGCTAATCTCTGGCGGCTGGGTAACAGATACTCCCAGGAATCACCCCTGGATTACCAGGAAAGAGCTCTCTGGTGGCCAACTCCTGGAGCAGACGACGCACCTATTTGACATGTTGCGTTATCTGGCTGGAGAAGTGGATTCTGTCTATGCATACGGCACTGGTGGGTTTGTAACGGAAAGAGACTATGAGATTGAAGATGCAACATGTGTGGTTATGAGAATGAATGGCGGGGCAGTTGCGTCCATATCCAGTTCATGGTCAAGTGGCCTGAAGGAGAGTGTATACATGAATTTTTTTGGTCCAGATGTAAACGTTGAATTCAGGAATTGGGAGCAGGATGCAAGGATAGCTGCCCGAGATATGCCTGCTCCATTGGAAATTCCGGGAGATAAGGACATATTTGCCATCGAGGACCGCGCCTTCATAGACGCTGTCAGAAAGAATGATAAAAGTGGAATACTGAGTGATTATGAAGATGGCGTTAGAAGTCTTAAACTGAGCTTGGCTGCTAACGAAAGCCTCAGGACAGGAAAGCCTGTGAGTCTGAGAGATATTTGATCATCCTCATTTTTCGGAAGATGGTCGGTATTATCTGGTGAATATAAAACTTGCTGTTAATTGGTTATCATGCAGTATCTTTCCAGAAACATGATCCCAGAGGGTCCGGAGATTGCCAGCGCCAGAGGAATCAGGGTTTATGACACTCAGGGAAGGGAATATCTTGACTTGACATCACAGACGCTAAACCTGAATTTAGGGCACGGGCATCCGGCTATAGTGAATGCTGTAAGCAGGCTTCTTTCAACCCAAGGATTTCCGTATTATATCTCCCCTCGCTTCAAAAATCCGCATGTGGCTGAACTCGCAAAAAAGCTTGTGGATTTATCACCCGAAGGCCTGACAAAGGTTAACCTCCAGATGTGCAACGGAAGTGATGCCAATGATGATGCTTTCAAGCGCGCCAGAAGATATCACAACAAGGCTGGACTAAGAAACATGATAATGTCGCTCTACGGTAGTCATCTGGGGGTCTCAGCGGAAACAATAAGCGCGTCAGGCGAGCATTTCGGCAAAGAGTCATATCTAGGTGGCTCGGGCAACTTCATGTTCATGGAACCCTGCAGGACTTTCTGGAGGCCGAAGGGTATGACTGAGGAAGAGTACGCCGATACCAAGGTGAAAGAATTTGAAAGTGTTGTGAAGAGGAGGGGTGATGTTGTCGGCATAATAATGGAGCTAATACCATTTGATGCTGGCATATTAGTGCAACCAAAAGAATTTGTGAAAGGAGTTGAGAGGATATGCAGGGAAAATGATATAGCGATGATAGTTGATGAGGTACAAACTGCTTTTGGTTGGTGCGGTGATATGTTCTGCTCAGATTTGTATGGGGTACAACCTGACATAATATCATTGGCCAAAGGCATGACCGCGGGTTTCCCGGCGCTCTCAGCGACCATTTTCAGGGAAAAATATGACAATCTTGAGCCAGGCACAAGCGAATATACCTTCGGTGCGCAATCAATAGGATGTGTGGCCGCGCTGGCAAACATAGAATATCTCATGAATTCCGGAATACTGGATACAGTACCCAAAAAACATGAACAATTCATGGGCCATCTTAAAAGGATGAAAGAAAGGTACCCTGCACTGGGTGATGTCAGGGGTATTGGTCTAATACTTGGAATGGAGTTTATCAAACCTGAAGATGGCAGTCCAGACTTCGATATAGGCATGGACGTCTACAGGGAGGCAACAAATCGCGGTCTGCTGGTAAATATGCCTACAACCGACGAAGGAAAAGATAACGTAATAAGTCTTAAGCCGCCGATAGTCATAACAACGGAAGAGATTGATGATTCCATGGATCGTTTTGAAGATGCCATGCACGCTGTCATGGGATGATTGCTTTATTCGTCATCTATCACTGTTTGCTATTTCGACTCTCCGGCTCAAAACAACAGCATCGCTTTCGCGGTCATGGCCATACAGCTCTCGTATATATCCCGCAATGGAAAACCCATTTTTCTTGTAAAACTTAATGGTCTTCTTACCAGACTTGCTTGTATGAAGGAATATAATTCTCGCATTCATCTCCTTGGCCCTTTCAAAGGTTGACTTAAGGAGCATCGAACCAACGCCATGACCATGGAAATCGGGCTTCACAAACAATTGGTCGATGGAAATGGAATTGTTCCACTCATCGTGGATAAATGAGATAAAACCAATAATCTCTTTGCTGTCCTCAGCCACAAGATAGGTGCAGTCTTTGTTTTTCATGCCTTTCTTTATGTAGTTGAGCGTAAGTCTTTCATCTTCACTAGCGTCCTTTGCTTCATGCTCTTCGCACATTGTATGTATGCTAACACATACGCCGATATCAGAAAGTTTTGCTTTTCTTATTATCATGAAATTATTTTAATCTATGATTAATATGCTACGCCTGCTGCGGGTTCAGGATTGCCCCCCGCGCGAGCTGCGCGTACGGGCATGGATCTGTTAATTACAACGGCCCACGCTGGGAGGCATGCAATTATTATTGGGACCTTTGCTACCAGAACTATTGCGCTGACAAGAAATCCAACTGCTGACAGCGAAACAGGGGAATTATTATTGCATTATCACATTATTGTAATCTGCTATCAGACTGCCTGTCGTGGCCAGAAGCTTTTCCTGGGATGTTTGTATGTACTTCTCAACGTATGGGTGAGCTGGGTAAAGATTCCTGACTATATTGAACTCGTCCAGGGCCTTAGAATAGTCGCCTTTCCAGTAGTCCATCATGCCTTTCTCATAGTGCTCGTCAACAGAGCCCCGCATGTTTGCAACGTTTATCTCGGACATGAACTCCTTTGCAAGGTTTATCGGTATCATGAAATTGAAGCCCTGTATCTCCTGCCACGTGGAGTAGTCTATGGAGCCGAATGTCGCTATGCCCACAACCTCGCCATTATCGTTGAACACAGGGCCGCCGCTGTTGCCATGGGTTACTGCGGCGTCAATCTGTAATACCTTGAATCCGGCAACCATCTGTTTCTCGGCGCTCACTATGCCCTGCGTGATGCTTGGCTCGGTTATTGATTCCGGGCTTATGTACTCGTGGAATGTCGCGACCGCAGGATAGCCGACCGCATATATCCTGTCGCCAACCTCCATCTTGCTGGAATCGCCCAGTTTGACGGTTGGCATGTTATTCTGGTCAACCTTTATTATTGCCACGTCCTTTCCGGGCGCAGGGACGCCAACCTTCCTGACATCTGCTTTGTACTCCTTCAGCACACTGCCGACACCGGAGACAGGAACGCCTGTTACAGCCGATATGGACACTTTCGTGCCGCTGACTTCCCCATACTGGTAAACATAATCGCTCACCATCCGCTTCTCCGCTTCCGTCAGACCGCCGGCTGCCTCGCCCGCCTTTATTTCCTCGGCTACTGCCGCCTCCAGCAGTCCGGCTGTAATCACGTCATCCGAAAATGAAACCACGTGGGCGTTTGTCAGCATGTAACCGTCCGAGGATATCACGAAACCCGAGCCTATGACGCCGGTCTGCACATCCCTGCTATAGCTCTCGTCGGTCGGGACAATCGTGCCTGTATACTCGTCAAGTGTCGCTGTCGGGATCGTGACCGTGCCTGAGATTACGGTTACTATCATCACGGTTGCCGGCTTTGAAAGCGCGGTGATTTTCTGTATGCCGGTCACGTTCAGGCTGCTGTCCGGTGCGGGCGGCGTCGTGCATCCGCTTGCAAAAATGACTATCAGAACAAATATTAAAATCAGGTATTTTTTCATCAGAGTCACTTAGTCACTTATATACTATTAATAGGCGCACTTTGTTTATAAATTCCCCTTTAGTAGCATGTTGCCTTCAGGGTGTAGCACCCTGCCGCGTTGGCATCTGCGCTGTTATAGCAGTATCCCTTGCAATAAAATCGTGCAGAGCTTGGGCAGCAGATTCCTCCCGAATAGCACCATCCATTCGAGCACATCTGGTTCTTGTAGCCTGTGCCGCCCCCGCTACTGCCGCCGCCGCTGGTCCCGCCGCTGACGCACTTCAGTTCGCCGCATATGTCGCTGTATGAGCAGTCATAGCCGTTCTGGCAGTACCTGCACTGACCTGCGTTGGGATTGTCGCTGAGCATCCTGTCCTCGGCGCAGTATCCGCACAGGTGCATGTCGTCATGGGTCTCTGAACATCCCGCAAGATCGCTGCATCCGCTGATGAGAATAACAGGAACAATGGCGGCAAGAAGCATCAGCAAGAGCGATAGCCTGGAGCCCATAAAGCATATTGGAATCCGCGACTTATATGCGACATGAGGCATGTCGCATAGCTATGTTCACAGGCTTCGCCTGTGACATATTATAAGCAATAAATCCCACTATTAATATGGGTACTCGGTGGCTGGTTCTCACAGGAGTTATAGCCGTAATAATTGTTTCCGGATGCACCATTGATGACCCCACCGCGCTGGCTTCAGCCAACCCTGTGGTAAAACAGTTCCTCGCCGAACACCCAAACGCTGACATAAGTCTCGTCCATTACGGCTCCGATAAAATAATCACTGTGGCTAATATGATATTGGCCTATTGCGGAAAAGACAGCATCCCCGGCAACGATTATTACGTAGTCAACATAACAGACAGCGAATCCGGCCTTTACATTGTTGCATTCGTCGACTGGGCGGACAAGACCGTTGAATGCGCCGTTAAGAGGGGTGTTCACGGAACAGCAACCGGCAATGTGACGGGAAACGGAACCAACGGCAGCGGTACATCAATAATACAAACGTGCTCGCTGGATTGTGTTCATGGCGCCTGCGCCGATGACGGGACGTGCGCCTGCATTGACGGCTGGCAGGGCGATGCCTGCGACCAGCCAACTCAGCCGATAACACCAACAAACACACTAAACGAAGCGGTGCAACGACTTCAGGAAACCGTCTGCGGCATCCTGCCTACTAGCGCTCTCCACACAGGACAATCATCCATAAATCTCGTTGTCCTGCAGATTCCAGGCGGGTTTGACGCCGCTGTCAGCGGACTGGGCTTCAGCATGAGCTTCCTAAGGCCGAACTATGTCACCGACAAGGGAGGGCTGATTACAGCCGGATACACTGGTGACAAATACATCTTCAACTGCTGGAAGGATGTTGGCCAGACACACTACTGCATAATTCCCATGACCGTAAATCTCGGCAACGGTGATCAGGAAGGCGCCATAAAGCTGACTTTTGAGGGGTCTCTGGCGCCTTTGCAACGGGATACCGACGACCCGTGCGGTCCGCCTCCCCATGGTGACTGTCCAGTACCAACGTGCTACCCCTACTGCAACCCACAGCCTGCTCCCACATACACAAGGACAGGATGCGAAGTGGACATCCAGCAGCCATGCCAGCAGCAGGCGGGCCAGGTCCTTTGCAGTCAGCAGTGCGAATACAAACATTTCTGGAATGATGGAACGATAGTTTCCAACCTTGGAAAATGCATGTATTGCCCGTCCGGGACAGCATGCAACTGGGGCAGTACCGGCATCTGCTCTGGATATCAGTGTGTTGCTTCCGGCGGCAGTTCAGGTGGTGGCAGCGGGAATGCAGTGACAAGCTATTTCGCCAGCTGCAGCAACTGCCAGTATGGGCAGAGGACCATCAATTACAACGGCTACAGTTACGCAACGTGCAATTACTATTATAATTTGTGCGTGGAAAACGACTGTGCTGACATACGAACCAACTGCAGGTAGCTGTCCGGATGGCGCGGGCTGTTCTTCATTTTTATGGAGCCCGCGGCAGAAACTGCGCATTCATGGGCATGGGAGGCCTCTTGCTTTTATAAATGCAGCTTCACAATATCACAGATTGACATACGGGAAACACGCGAACGAGATGACCGATTTCTTCAATTGTCTTTTAACATAAGTTAAGGAAGGATAGATGGATATGGCGTACGAAGGTCAAAGTCGATTCAGCAGCGGCCCACGAGAGATGCACAAAGCGGTCTGCTCTGAATGCAAGCAAGAGTGCGAAGTACCGTTCAAGCCGACGGAAGGCAAGCCTGTTTACTGCAGGGACTGCTTCGCGAAGCGAAAGAGGTACTAGACTTCTCAATAGGTATCAACAGATTGCTTCAAAACATGTTTTTACCTTTTCTTTATTTTCATTGCCCCAGCCATAGGGCCGCCGTTCTTCATTTGTTCTATGTCGGCAATCATGCCCGAGAACTTTCCGCTACGGGACGAGCAGAAGAACTCCCTGCAGGACCTGGGCCTTGTCCCATGGATTGAGCACCTGCTGCCCTTTAGATATATGCAGCTTCCGTCGCTCCTCTGACGGACTATGTTCGCGCCGGCCGCCCTGGCCCTGCTGAAACCACCAATAAACCCGCAGGCTTCGAACTGCGTGCGGTATCTGCCCGACCTGTACTCCTCCTCCGTGAGGTTTATCAGAAACAGCTTGCAGCAGACTGCGCATCCCCGGCATTCTCGTGTCATAGGTTCTGGGTGGCGTAAGGCCTTATATACCATGGAACCAATGAGGGGCGATATGGCTACGAAAATGTCCCATTGCAGCAGATGCTACCTGAAGAAAAGCGCCCGGAGGTCGAAGCGCAAGTATCGCGGATACAGGAAGGCCCCGGCTCCAGCCAAGAAAGCTGCTTGAAGTCCATGGGCGTAGCGTCGAAATATTTTTATGGGATGACGAACAAGATCAAGCTGGAGAAGAAGGTCTACGAACATTAGGCACCCTAGTGCCTTTTTATCCTTTTGTTTCCAATATGATTGCATGAGCACGCAGCGCTATGCCGGAATTGCAGCTTTTTACTTTTTTAGCTGCTAGTCTTGCATTGGCACTGCTCATCACCTTCTCGCTTGCTTCGGATGGGCAGGCGAAGCTCTATAGAAATTAAAGGTGAATATATGGCAAAAGACTGGCGCGAGGTTTCAGAAGATGAGAGGCCAGGCTACCTGGATGCAAGGGCAGGGGAGCTTCAAAGGATATACGGTATTGATTTGGTTGAAGCAAAGGTGCTGCTCTGCGCCCATTGGGGCTGGGACCCCAAGAACTATATGATAGATTATGATGATGGAACAGAAAAAACAGAACCTGCTGACGCTGCCGCAGGGCGCCCCTGAAACGGGAAGAAGGACGGGACAATGACAGATGGTGCTGCTGGAGACGGGATGGAAGTGGCATACAGGAAGGGCAACATGGGCGGCAGGGGCATGTGCCCGTGGCTGCTGCAGGCTGAGGTAGATGGAGGATTCGCTTACAGTTGCCTGGGCCGCGGCAAAGGCGCTGAAGCGCATGGCGTGCTTTGCTTCCTGAGAAACACCCATCACGTGAGGTGCGAATGGTATGTCAATGATGGCGAAGTAAAATTATAAATTATAAAAATAAAAGAAAGTTGTCTGGCAGAAGAAGATTTACTTCTTCTTTCTCTTTCCGCCGCGGGACATCTTTGCTTCGCAGACGTTTCCCTTTCCGTCAACGTAATAAAGGTATCCGGACTTTCTCTTGATGACGTTCTTTACTATTACTTTTCCCATTTCAAACCTCCCCTCCAATTGATGTTTATAATTGCCGACGGGGTTTATATGCTAATATGCTTTCCACGACGGAAACGGCTTGATTTGCCGTCGGGCACGGGCTGATTCTTCAGCCTTTCAGTTCTTTCTGCAGCACCTTCATAATCAGGGCGCCAGGCGCCCTGCCGCGCAGCTTGGCCATCACAAGGCCCATGAGCGCGTTCATGGGGTTGGGAGCCTTAATGGCCTGCGGATTCGTCGCGATTATCGCCTTTATCTCAGACCTGACGGCTGACTCAGACATCCCTGCGGAGCCTGAAAGCTCGCTGATATCGCTGTCAGTATGCTCGGCTGCTGCCTTGAACAGCTGCTGTATGGAATCCTTGTTCGCCGACTTGCCAAGGTGCCTGAATATGTCCATGATGCGGTATTCGCCCAGTTTTTCAGTAGGCACGCCCTCCCTCTTCAGCGACTTCATTATCGTTGTCAGCGCTGTCGCAGCCAGCTTGGGGCTGGTGCCTGCTTTTATCAGGTTTTCGAACAGCGTCGCATGGCCCTCCCTGAAGAGTTGGCCTGCTATGTCAACACTGATGCCATGACACCTGACGAACCTGTTAACCCTGTCGTCAATTGCCTCTGCCATCTTTATGCCTGCAAGCATCTCCCTGGTGACTGTTATGGGCGGCACATCGGTCTCAGGGTACATGCGCGCTGCGCCTGGCATGGGCCGCATGAACTCTGTTGTCAGGTCAGGCTTCACGCGCCTGACATCCTGGCTGACCTTCTTGCCGGATTTTATCAGCATCTCCTGGCGTTCCATCTCATACTCGATTATCTTCGGAATGGTGCTCAGCTCCTGCACGCCCTTCAGCTCGCAGCGGCTGCCGCCTTTTATGGAAACGTTCAAATCCTGCCTTATCGTGCCAAGCCCGCGCCTGACGCGCTCAGTCGACTGGAGTATCCTGCCTATGGCTTCGGCAACCTCGGCTGCCTGCTCAGGCTTCCTTATGTCAGGCGCGGTCGCTATCTCAACCAGAGGGATTCCGAGCCTGTTGAGCCCGAAGATGTTTTTTTGCCTGTCTATTATCTGGCAGGCGTCCTCCTCGACGGCAACGCTCTGGATGCCGACCCTGCCTGCCTTTGTATTGACCCAGCCGTCCAGCCCGACCACGGCTGTCCTCTGGAAGCCGCTGGTGTTGCTTCCGTCGAGCACGGTCTTGCGCATGACTTCAATCTCCTCAGGCACTGTGCAGTTCAGCATGAGCGCAATCTGCAGGCTGATATCCAGCGCTTCTGGATTCAGCTGGTGGGGCGGCTCTTCATCCTCTTCAACCAGGCAGCTCTCGGAAGGATACGTCCTGTAAGTAAGAAGCTTCTGCATCCCAGCCTCGTATGCAGCAGCCCTGTCCACCTCGCCTGTCTCGCCTGCGACGGCGCGGAGCTTCCTCTTTACTTCGCCTGCAGGCTCCTCCTTGAACGCAGCCGAGCATCCGCAGAAAAGCTTCTGCTTTGTCGCCAGCTGCTGGTGGAGTTCGAGGCCGCATTTTAGTTCGGGCATGATTGTTTCTTGATTCGGCTATATTTACATTTGAAAAGACAGGACGGGGATGTATTATATCACATACTGTTACTTCATAAGAGTGACAACATATTTAAATACCCCATCCAAAAATACTACATGGAGCCATACGATAGCCCTGAATTCAAGGCGCACTTTGCCCTGTGCATGGATGCGTTTGAATTCCACAGAAACAGGCGCATGGGAGGGGATATGGGCAGCGAGGATTATGCCGCCAGGGAGGCTATGCTGAGATACCTCTGGGATGCCATACCGGACGGCAGCTCCGTAGCCGATGTGTTCAGCGGCGACGGTGTTGTCCCTGTGACCATACTTTACATGCAGGAACAGTTTGGCTGTAAGAAGATAGGGAAACTTTATTGCATCGATGACAACCGGATGGGCGGCTTTGACATAATGGCAGGCGTTGCCGGAAGTCTTAGAGTCCAAAGGCCGGAGATGGTAGAGGCTGATGCCAATGACTGTGCATGGACCAAGAGGGTTGGCAGGGTGGATGTGGCCACTGTTATTGATGTCATGAATCGCGAATGTATGTATGCTCCCATGCTTGCGATTTCAAATATACGGGATGTGACTGACCATCTTGAGGTCGTGCAGGCGGGACCGATACACGACTCGTACATCGCCGAGTTGGAAGATGCGGGGTTCGCGGTCAACGAAGGGAGGAACGGAATCAACTATGCGACTGCCAGGCTGCCTGTGGGTACGCCTCATTCAAGGTAGCCCTCGTCCTTGCTGCGCGCGGTTATCTCGCCTGCATAGTTTGTGAGCATCATCTTTTTGACTTCGTCAGAATTCTTTGTGTGGCCAAGCGCCCAACCCAGCTTGACGTAGGCTGTCTCGGCCAGCATGTCCTCGAGGGCGATGGCGCCTGCCTCAAGCGCTGCCCTGCCTTCTGAATAGACCTTGCAATTCAGCCTGCCGAATATGGTTTCAGCTGCCAAGAATACAGGTACGCCAGAGTCAACAGCCGCCTTGATGTGCGGCAGCCACGACTTCGTCTTGCTCGGCACCTGACCCAGCCCGGTTGCCTGCAGAACGAAGCCGTTGCAGCCTTTGTTGATGAAATAATCCATGACAGAGGGGTCTGAGCCCGGATAGGTCTGCAGCATCGCGATGTTCGGGTTGAAATTGTCATCAAGCTCGACCTGCTTGGTGTTGTCACGCACTCTGATGCTGCTGTTCGTCCTTTCAATCTCGCCGTTGGGCCAGACCTTTGCGAGCGCAGCCTCATTGATTGGCTTGAAGGCGTCACGCCTGCTCGTGTGCATCTTGCGAACCTTAGCTCCTCGCGTGAATATGCAGTGGTCGTCTGATACCGAGCCGTGCATGCAGATGCCGACCTCGGCCATGTTGGCTGCGGCTGTTATGGCAGAGCATACGAGGTTCATGCCCGCGTCGCTGCTGCCGCGGTCAGAGCTTCGCTGGCTGCCTGTCACCACAACAGGCTTGCCCAGATTTCTCAGGAAGAATGAAAGCGCAGCGGATGTGAAATGCAGCGTGTCGGTGCCGTGCGTGACCACTACGCCCATGACGTCCTTCTGGTTCAGCTCCTTCGCGCATTCCCTCGCCAGAAGCTGCCAGTGCTCATGGTTCATGCTCTCGCTCATGATGGTGAACGGCGTGAGTATGGACTTGACGCGCACGAATTTCGCAAGCTCAGGCACGCCTGCCAGCAGCTCCTCGGGCTTGCTCAAGCTCGTCACTCCGCCCGTATTATAGTCAACCTTCGATGTTATCGTCCCGCCCGTCGATATTATGGAAATCGCAGGCTTGGCAGGGTCGAACTTCACTGCAGGCGGTGATATTGCCGAGGGTTTTGCCGAAGCGAGCTTGTTCACATCATCAGCGGATATGCCGATGTTGTAGCCGCTGTCCAGCTTTATGACAATCTTGTCAGGGTCGCCTGCGCCTGTCTGGGGCATGAGCATGCCTTCGAAGGCCTTGCCGGAAGAGCTGACAGACACCCGGTCGCCTATGCCGATTTTCTGGGACTTCAGGAGCTTCTCGATTGTTGCGGAATACATGCAACATACATCCTTATGGCATGATTCGCAGATTACATCCGCGAATACATGAGAATAATTATGGCTGGCTGATTTAAACATGCCTGTGCTCAATCTTTTCCCTTCGGCGCGCATGCCTGCCGCCGCGCGCCCGCGTCGCAAGGAAGGCGTCAACCATATCATTTGCTATTGCTGACGGAACCTTCAGGCCTCCGAGCGTCATGACGTTCATGTCAAGTTGCTCCCTGCCATGCCTGACGTCATCGACGCAGCCGCACTCCGCAGCCCTTATGCCAGGATACTTGTTCGCCACGATGCATGTCCCTGCGCCTGTGTTGCAGATGATGATGCCGCGGTCGCATACATAGTGCTGGATGGCAGAAGCCACGCTGTGCGAGAAGTCCGTGAAGTCGTCGCGCGGGTCATGCCTGATGTTGCCTGCGTCAAGGACGTGATGGCCTTTCGACTTCAGGTGCTCCTTGATGCTCTCCTTGAGCGCGAACCCGCCGTGGTCCGTGCCGATTGCTATCCTCATAACAAGCAATAGGCAATCTGGCAATAAATGCATTTTAAGCAGGGACTCAACCATTTCTATGGCGCACTGCATAATCATAAGAGGCCCTGCCGGCATAGGAAAGACCACAATAGCGAAGTTATTAGCCAAGGATCTGGACGCCGAATACATCTCGCTGGATGATATCTTGCATGAGAAGGATTTGGATCACGTTGAAGGCATATGCATAAAGGAAGAGAATTTCCTGAGGGTCAATGATGTTGTCATACCAAAAATGAATGCGCTGATGAGGAAAGGCAAGAATGTGATACTTGATGGCAACTTCTATCACAAAAATCATCTCAAGGAACTCATAAGAGCGTCAGAATTCCCTGTTCAGGTCTTCACGCTGAAGGCTAAGGTGGATGATTGCATATCAAGGGATTCTGCCAGGACAGGCGAGGATAAGATTGGAGAAAAGAACATCAGGCAGGTCCATGCACTTGTCTCGAAATGGGATTATGGAACAGCAATCGATATTGGAAAGAAATCTGCAAAGGAAACTGCAGCTGAAATTCTAAGAAAGCTCAGAACCCCAGCTCGTGGCGGAGCAGCTCAGGCTTCATGACGCCCAGCTCGGTGATGAGCGCTGCGATGAGGTCGGCAGGCACAACGTCGAACGCGGGATTGATTATGTCGGCGCCATTGAGCTCGCTGTACTGTGTGATTTCAGCCGGGCTTCTGGTCTCTATCGGCTCGGGCATGCCGGCAACAGTCTGGCTGTCGAACTTTATGCTCTCGCCGGCAACGAAGACAGGCGTGTTGAAGCGGGCAGCGACAATCGCGATGGGCAGCGTGCCTATCTTGTTGACTATGGAGCCGTCTGCCAGTATGGCGTCGCACCCGACCAGAACCTTGTCGACTTTCTTCATCACAGCGCCTATGGCTGAGTCCACGCAGTATGTCACTGGTATCTTAGCCTCAAGCAGCTCCCTGGCTGTCTGGATGCCCTGCCTCAGCGGCTCGGTCTCGGTCACTATGACGCGGAAGTTCTTCTTCTGGGCCTTCGCCTCCTTCAGGATGGCAATCACATGGCCTGAATGGCAGTGTGTGAGTATGGTGTCGCCCTCGATGATGTTGCCTGCACCGATGACTGCTATCTTCATGACCATGGCCTCGATGTCCTTGGAAAGCTTGTCGCATGTCATGGCGGCGTATTTCTTGATGTTCTGGATGCGCCTTAGCTCGTACCTGTCGACCTTGCCGAGGATGATGCTTACGCAGTTCCTCAGTGCAGGCTCAGTCGGCCTTGCGGCAGAGGCTTTCTCTCCTACCTTCCTCAGCTCGCCAACAAAATCATCAGTCTTTGTCGCCGCGCTCTCGACTGCCGCTATCTTCATGCACTTTATGCCTGCCAGCGCGATGTCCTTGGCACCCTGGATTTTGAGGGCTGCGATGTCTTCAACTATCGAATCGACCTTGGGCATGTAATTGGAACGCTTGGATTTGGGCGCTGCCTTGGGTCTTGCCTTTTCCATGTGCCTGGAAGCAGGTTTTGTTTTCCTCTTGGGTTTTGGCCTCGCCTTATGTTTGGGCTTCGGCTTGCCTGCAGGCTTAAAAACAGCCTTTTTCTGCTTAGGTTTCTTCGCAGCCTTGTGCGAGGGCTTGTGTTTCGGTCTCAGCTTGGCCTTTTGCTTCGCCTTTGGTTTTGGCCTCGCGTTATGCTTCGGTTTCGGCTTGCTCTTCTTGGCCTTCGGCTTTGCTTTGTGTTTAACCTTCGCCTTCTTGTGAGCTGCAACCGAGTTCCGATGAACTCGGTGCACACCGAAACCGAGTTTCGGTTGTGCCTTCGGCTTTTTTGCCTTTTTTTTGGTGTTTTTCATGTTAGCAATTTTTGATTGGCTGGCTTAAAACCTTTGGTGCTACTGAGACCTGCGGTCTCAGGCACGTCCTGAGACTTCGTCTCAGAGACGCATTCGGCGCTTTTTCAGGAGAAAACCAGTATCCTGCGGCGCTATAATCCGGATATGTGACATCTTTTTCCCACATTTAACACAAACGCTGCATTCCAGCCCTTTCGGCGCATCCGAGTAGCGGGCGGTCAGCAGCGCAGCGGCGATGGTTGCTGGTTTCGCAGGTTTCTTGGATACCATGACTGTTGTCGGTCCCATCACACCCTCAGCCTCAACTGTAGTCAGTTTTAGCGCCTTTGCCAGAGCCTGTATCTTGAGGTTCTCCTGATGGTTGCGGCCTACAATGATTATCACCTTGCCTATCGGGAAATGCCTGCCCAGCTTCGCAAGCTCTATTTCATCCGGTTTGGCGTTGGGATACAGCCTGAGTATGCCGGCCAGCCTCTCGGAAAAGCTGGCATCGGTGAGCAGGCAGCCCCCTCCCGGCGTGGGGAAGTCTATCCTGTATTTCTTTGCGAGCGCCAGCTGGACGGACCTGCTTCTGCCGCTTATGACCAGCAATCTGCTCCTGTCTATCCAGCCCTTCTTCTCGGCTTCTGTCTCAGGCAGCAGCTTTGCCGACAGCGGCCTCAGCAGCCTGCCTGAAAGCCCTGACTCCCTCTCAATCAGCTCAAGCGCATGCCGTTTCTGGCTCATGGGCCTCTCGCCGAGCACTTCGCCTGTTGCAATCACATCAGCTCCAATCCTGCCAGCCAGCTTCTTCGCTTCCTTCAGCATGAAAAGGTGGCAGTCTATGCACGGATTGAATGCCGTGCCCCTGCCGAAGCGTGGCTTCATAATCATGGCCATATACCTGCGGTACATCGCGCCCTTAGTGCAGTCGATTATGTGCAGCCTGATGCCCTGCGTCTGGCAGAACTTCACGACGCACATGCTATCACTGCAGCATCCGCCGCCGAACGGCAGCTGAAAGAAAACTGCCTCTACCTGACGGCTGCCTAACTGACTCTGCATCATCTTGCAGACCAAGCGGCTGTCGAGGCCGCCTGACAGGAGCACCAACGCTCTGGCTTTAGCTTTGCGTTTGGTTGATGAAGCGGCAGGTTTCTTCTTGGTTCCTGTTTTTCTTGCCATACTAGAACAAGAACTTCCCGTCTTTAATAATGATTTTTCCGTCCAGCTCTATGGTGGGTTTGTCCATAACGGAATCAAGGTGCACCGAAGTTTGGATATTGCCACCCAAATCAGCGTTTGTTCCGAATGCTATGTGCGCCGTACCCTTGATTTTTTCATCTTCAAGCATTAGACCAGTTGGTTTGGCGTTGGTGTTTGTGCCTATGCCCAGTTCGGCTAGGTTGGTGCCGTTATCAATACCAGATAGGAGCTTCCAGAGTCTCTTGTGCTCACATTCTACCAACAAACCATCCCTGACCACTACCCTGAAGGGTTTAGACAGCCTTGCCGGCCTGTTGGAATTATAGTCCATGGAAGAAATGTCGAAAACCGCAACACCATTAGCACTGCCTTCTTTGGGAGCTATGGCAACTTCGCCGCTAGGCAGGTTCTTTACTTTGCCAGAACTGACCAGACCATTGTCATTGCATACCTTTCTCCCGTTCTCAGTACGCATGGTAATGTCGGTGCCAGCTTTGGTCGTAACCCTGACAATCTTTGCTTTTTTCATTAGCTTTTTCAACTTCAGGTTGGTTGCCGCAAGAATAGTATAATTTATGGGAACAGCCCTCAGAAACATATCAATGGTTATGCCCGGCATGGTGGCTACCCTGCCGCCTTTTTTCAGTAATTCCAGAACTGCGTTGGTATGGGTTATAGAAAACTCGGTGGGAGCCAGCACGATATCATAACCCAACATAGCCTTCGACACATCGGCTGATGGCTCTCTTCCGCTCATACCGGTAGGCTTCATCTTCACAAGCTCACATTTGCACGGGCACGCTTCCTTCAATATCCCGCCAATCTCCAGCCTTTCGCCGGAAGGGTCTGAGATTACGAGGGCGCTTTCGTTGGGCTTGGCTTGCAGGCATTCCTTCCATACTATAGCCGCTACTTCCTGCATCTTCATGGCTTTATTTTAGAACTCCTCTAAATATACACCATGAGGGTATGGGTCGGGTTGGTTTTCCTTTTTGTAGTGCTGGCTTTGCCGTCTGCACAGGCTATGAACTTCACCGACAATCAGGGCTACGGTTTCAACCTTGGAACACACATAAACACAACCGCTTCAGCGGCAGGGCTTACGCTTGACAACGAAACCGCTCAGTCTTACTACACAAACGGAACATTCATGTCTAGGACATTTGATGCGGGGCAGGTTGTGTACTGGATTAATGCCATAGCAAACATAACCTACAACTCATCAGAGCAGTCATATTCCTTCCTTTACGCAGCCAGTAACAACAGCGCCAGCTGGGGCGGCTGGAGTCCCCTGCCGCACATGGGCAGGTATCTGAACTACAGCATCAACCTCTCCAGCACCAATAACCAGACCAGGCCTGTCATCGACATGGTCAACATTACATATTCATACATAGCGCCGGATGTGCATCCCGCCAGCCCAGCAGCAGGCTACACTACCAACGTCAATTCAGCAGGACTGAACTGCTCAGCGACTTCGGTGAACGGCCTGAAAAACATCAGCATCTACTGGAACGGCAGCGCAGGGGGGTGGGGCGCAAACGCAACCAGCGACCTGACAGGATTCTTCAACTACACCAACATCACGATATCAGGCCTGCAGCAGGGAGCATATGCATGGGCATGTCTTGCATATGACAGCCAGCACAATGCGGCCTGGAGCCAGAACAGGACGCTGTATTACCAGACCATAACATCGGCGCCCGCAATATCGCCATATAACATATCATTGTCCACGGTCATGAACGGCAGTTCGCTCTCGCTTGCCATGTATGCCAGCTCCAGCAGCCTCTCTTCAGTCTGGATAACCCTTTCCTACCCGAACGCCAGCACCATCAGGCTGAGCCCTGCCAATGGCGGGGTTGTGAGCTTCACGCCGCCTGTTGTTGGGACATATAACGTCACGTTCTTTGCCAATGACACAACCGGTAACACCACGAACATCTCGTCTTCCTTCACGGCAGTGGCACCGGTGCCAGTCAACATCTCTGTGACAGGCAGGAACGGTGCAAGCCTCGTTTCCAACATCACATTCTATTATGCGGGCACGTCAACGCAGGCTGTGTTTTATTCCTCGGATACAGGGAGCTATGGAGTCAGGACAGCACCCAACACCAGCTGCGACATAATCGCAAACGCCTACAGCGGCAACCTGACCATCTGGCTGCTCGGTGTTGACATTCCATCAAACACAAACAAAGCAGTGGTTCTGGACAACCCGAACGCGACAGGCTTCATCAGGGTGTATGCGATAAACAGCAGCTACTCCATCGGCAGCGCCAAGATACGCATATCCTACAGCGGCATCAACGTGACCAGTGAGAGCAACCTCAGGATGCAGAGGTGCGCGGACTGGAACTTCACGTCATCCTCATGCTCCGGTAACTGGACGGAGGTGTCATCAATCACGGACACCAGCGCAGACTACCTTCAGGCAGATATATCAGGATTCTCGGCATACGCCCTGAAGCAGGGCGGCTACTGCGGCGACCTCATCTGCGATTCCGGAGAGACGCCTGCCAACTGCCTTTCAGACTGCTCCTGCACAACAGGCGCGACAAGGCTATGCAGCGCGGCGCATAGCGGCCAGTGCGCCATTGGGACTGAGTTATGCACGAACGGGGCCTGGACCGGCTGCCCCCTGCAAGCAGCCGAGGTCTGCGACCAGGTTGACGACAACTGCGACGGCATGATTGACAACGTGAACAACGGGACGTCGGTAAGTTCAACAAGCTGCCAGTGCTACAACAGCGGCAGGCCTGTGCCTGAGGCATGCAACGGCATAGATGACAACTGCAACGGGCAGATTGATGAAAACATCCAGGCCCAATGCGGAACCGATGTGGGCGCGTGCACGTTCGGCATAAAGACCTGCCTTGGCGGCTTCTTCACCAACTGCAGCGGCGGCGCAGAGCCCGTGCCTGAAATCTGCGGAAACAACATCGATGATGACTGCGACGGCCAGACGGATGAGGGCTGCGCAAGCAACGTGGCGTGCCAGTTCGGCCAGATACCTGAAACAGGCTGCATGTGCGGCAACATGACGTATGCAGGCGGTTACTGCTGCTTCGGGAGCTTCCAGACAGAGCCCTGCGTGAGGCTGCCGTGGGAGTTGTTGCTGATCTTCGGCGTCATGGGTGCGGTTGTCGGTGTAGTAGTGCACGTGACAAGGAAGAAGAACAAGGAAGCGTCATGGAACGAGCTTGAGAAGAAATATACGCCGGTCTGAATTCTGCTGGTTTTCGCCTCCATTCCGTTCGGCTGTGCCTTTGGTTCAGAACCAATGCATTTGTTGCAGAGGTCACCGCACCAATAATTACATGAAAGCCCGAATGAAAATGGAACGCTGAATCAGGTTTCAGGCCGGACCTGCAGTTCTATTTATTGCCATCGGACAATTCTTTCCTTGTAGACGGGTGGCTGGTTGCATGCTTGACAAGGTTGAATCGATTGTTCTGAAGGCAAGGACCATAGCCGACGTGATAATGCCGTTCAGCGGCGAGGTCAGGGTCGTGAGCCACCATGATTGCGACGGAATATGCTCGGGCGCGATAATCGCCAAGGCGCTGCTGCGCGGCGGCAAACGGTTCAGGCTCTCATTCGTAAAACAGCTGACAAGCGACGTGGTTGACAGCCTTTCAGCAGAAGGCAACAGGCTGACCATCTTCACTGACATGGGCTCGGGCCAGCTCGACGCCATACAGTCGCGGCTGATGAAATCGGGTGAGGTCGTCGTCATCCTTGACCACCACCAGCCGCAGGGCGAGGCGCTGAAGGACAGGCTGCATCACATAAACACCTATGCCATGGGCATGGGCGAGAACGTGTCAGGTTCGGGCATAGCCTACCTGCTGGCGAGGGTGATGGACCCCGAGAACAGGGCGCTGAGCGAGCTGGGCGTCATAGGAGCCATCGGCGACTCGCAGACAGATTCCATAGGCCCTGACTGGGGGCTGTTCGGGCTCAACAAGGAGATATTAAAGGACGCGGTCTCAACAGGCAGGATCGGGGTTGAGCGCGGGCTGAGGATATGGGGCAGGACTGCAAGGCCTGTGCACAAGGCGCTGGAGTTCTCCATGGAGCCGTATATACCGGGCGTGTCAGGCTCCGAATCCGGCGCCGTTCATTTTCTGCAGGAGTTGGGCATTGCGCTGAAGAAAGGCAGCGAATGGAGGACGCTCTCAGACCTGTCCGAGGATGAGGCGAAGAGGCTGGCGTCAGGGATAATAAAGGAAAGGTTGAGGGGGAACCATGAGAACCCTGACTGGATTTTCGGGGATGTTTATACGCTGCTCGGGAAGAAGGGATGCAACGATGCGAACGAATTCGCGACCATATTGAATGCCGCAGGGAAGCAGGCGATGGGCTATCTGGGCGTCGAGCTCTGCCTCAACAGCCCGTCGGCATTTGAAGAAGTTCAGGATATGCTCGACAGCTACAGGAGGGAGATTGGCAGGGCGCTTGACACCGTGTGCAGGAACGGCAACGGCAGGATAGAAAAGAGGACGACTGAGTTTGCGAATTACATACTCGCAGGCGGCGCCATATCCGAGCACGTCATATCGAACGTCACTTCGATACTGTCGAGGTCGGCTGAACTTCCTGAACTGCCTGTATTCTCCTTCGTTGACTCCGAAAACGGCATGACGAAGATAAGCGCCAGGCTGCCTGACTCCATGACAGGAAAGATGAACCTGAAGGAGCTTGTCGAGGAGGCAGCAAAATCGGTCGGCGGCGAGGGCGGAGGGCACAGCAATGCCGCAGGTGCCAGCATACCTAGAGGCTCTGAACAAATGTTTATAAATAGCATAGAGACAATACTAACAAATCTTAAGAATAAAGGAAATGATGATGGCAGAGGAAACGAAGCAGGAAGCCAAGGAAGCGGTGAAGGAACAGCCAAAGAAGCAGAGCCAGGAGCCGAAGGACGAATCAAAGTCAATAAAAAGATGGAAGGGCAAGGACTGGTTCGTTATATCAGCGCCTAAGATGTTCAACAGCGTTGTTCTGGCGGAAACGCCGGCAATTGACTCCTCCGCCATCATCGGAAGGACCATAAGGGTCAATGTTTCCCAGCTGACAGGCCAGGCGTCAAAGTACTACATGAACCTGAACTTCAGGATAAGTTCTGTCGAAGGAAAAGGTGCCTCAACTGTCTTTGACGGCTACAGCTGCACCCGCGACTACATGTTCCATGTTGTCAGGAAGAGGACCGACAAGGTCCGTCACATCCGTGACGTGGAGACCAAGGACGGCTGGAAGCTGCAGGTCGTGGCGCTGCTCATATTGAACAGGAAGACCGACGCCAACGTGAAGTGCAAGATAAGGAAGATAATTGACGGGCAGCTGGACAGCGCGGCGAAGAAGAATGCCATAGACGGCTTCATCAAGGATGTGGTTGCCGGCGCGGTGCAGAAGGAAATGAAGCGGCTGGGCAACAAGGTCTATCCGGTCAGGTTCAGCGAGATAGAGAGCATCGAGGTTCTGAAGCGTCCCGCATCGGAGTAAGTCTTCTGGTTGAGTGATTTTATGCATAAGTCTGAAACCTCCACTGAATCAAATAAACAAACGGATGCCGCTGACAGCAATGCTGTCAGGCATGTCGTGGCTGAAAGCCACAGACAGTCCGTCTCCAACATCAAGGCGAAGGTCAGGCTTGTGATTTTCGATATGGATGGAGTGCTTGTTGACTCGCATGATGCATGGTATGAGGCAGCCAAGAGCCTGCTGAGGATGTGGAACGAGGACATCACCCGCGAGGAGTTCGACGCCAGATGCTGGGGCATACCATTCGGCTCGGCATGGAGGAAGAACGGCATGCCGATAGAGAATATGAAGGTGGCAACGGAGATGATTCTCAGGGAATACCTGAAGCAGGCCTATAAGGTCAGGCTTTTTGGCGGCGTGGCGGAGCTCTTCGCGCTGCTGAAGTCGAATGGCATCAAGACCGCCCTGCTCACCAACACGCCCAAATGGGTCGCGGAGAAGGTAATGGACAAGCTTGGTATTCAATTTGATGCATTCCCCGACCTTTCGGTTTTGAAGCCGAAGCCCAATCCCGACGGCGTCATAAAGGCGCTCGAGAGCCTCGGCATCGGGAAGGATGAAACCATTTTGGTCGGTGACACGCCCACCGATGAGCAGGCAGGAAGGAACGCAGGAGTCGCTTTCTTGATGGTTGGCAGGGACATCAGCAGCGTTGCGGAGCTGCCGGAGAAGCTGGGATTGTAGATTTTTGATTGCAAAGACTGGCCATGGGATTATTTGATATTCCAATGAATGATCTTCTTTTCCATTATAAGCAATATCTTGTTTAAGAAATAACCGACAAATCCTGCCAAGATGATAAGGGCGTACATCTCCGGTGTCTGATAGATAAGCTGGGCGTTTATTATCTTGTAACCGAGCCCCACATTCGTTCCTATCAGCATCTCAGTTGCTATTATCAGAACAAGGGAGAATGACAGCGCTACCTTCATTCCAGCAAATATGTATGGCATCGCTTCCATTATCATGACCTTCCTGAACATGTCAAACCCGCTTACCTTCATTATCTTGGATGTGATTATCCTGAGCTTGTTTGCGTACCTGATCCCGTACATCGTATTGACAAGGATGAAAAGCGAGGAAGCCAGGACAACCACCATTATTTTTGCCTCATCCCCAATGCCAAAAAGAAGCAAGAATAACGGAAATAGTGCAACATGAGGCATCCCGATGAAGAAATCAACCAGAAATCCCAAGTAATTATAGACCTTCTTGTGGTATCCCATCAGTATGCCGAGGGGTATGCCGATAACCAATGAAAGGAAAAACCCTGCGAACGTCCTGACAAGCGTCATTGCGACGTCGACCAATATTTCTCCCGAAAGGAGTATTTTGAATAGAGTGGAGAAAACGGAGACCGGGGATGGCATAAGTATTGGGTTAACCAGATTTAGAATTGAGATTATCTGCCATATAGCGATTATTACTGCAGGCAGCAGTAAACCGACTGGCTTTTTAATCGATTTCATACGTCTCACTCTTGAATATTTTCAAAACCTTTTTCCTAGTGCTTATGAATTTGCTTGAATTCAGCATGTCAAACTTCCTTGGCCTTGGCAGGCCGACTTTTACTATTTCCTTTATTTTTGCAGGCCGGTTTGACAGCACAACAACCCTGTCGGCCAGAAATATGGCCTCGTCTATGTCGTGGGAGACGAATATTACGGTTTTGCCTGTTTCCATCCAGATTCTTTGTATTTCCTCGCCCATTTTCAGCCTGTTTATGTAATCCAGAGAGCCGAATGGCTCGTCCATAAGGAAAAACTCCGGGTCATATGCCAGTGTCCTTATTATGGCCGCCATCTGCTTCATGCCTCCCGAAAGGTTGTAGGGGTACTTGTCCCTGAAGTCATGCAAACCGAATTTACTGAGAAGGTCTTCGGATATCTTTTTCCTTTCGGCTTTTGCCATGCCTCGTGCTTCCAATGCAAATTCTATGTTTCCTTGAACAGTCCTCCAAGGCAGCAACGTATCATTATAGTTTTGGAATATGAAACCCGCTCTGCTGTCTTCCACCCTCCTGCCGTTTATCAGGACGTGGCCGCCTGTTGGCTTTTCAACTCCCGCCAAAATATAAAGCATGGTAGTTTTTCCACACCCATTCGGCCCGAAGATAGTTACGAATTCCCCATCTTTTACGCTAAGACTTATGTCATCCAGAACGTGGATTTTTTGTGGAGTAAAAAAAGATTTCGACAGGTTTTTTATTTTGATCATTGCAATCACCGCGATTGAGCAACTTACTCTCACCAACACCGGTAGATGAATAAGCCATAATTATATCACCCTGCATATGACAATGTCGTGACATCTATACTGGTTTTCAGCATCTTGGCATCAAGCATCAAATCGGCAAATCTCTGGAGATCACCAAACATCTCCCCGCTCTTCCAATATACATAGAGTTTCGTTTTGAGCGCGGTTTCTTCATCCAGCGCTGTATATTTGCCCAATATCCTTTTTGATCCGGCTTCATCCTTTTCTATAAAGTCTACTGCTCTGTCCATTGCCTTTACAAACTTTGCTGCAAGTTTTGGATAATTCCCTGTGAAATCGGTTGACATAAGGTTTCCTGACGAGATGTAAGGGTCAATGACAAACTTGGGCCTTGGGCCGTCTATCAGAAGTTCGCTGGTATTTCCAGCCCTTTCCATCACTACAGTGCATTCAGGCTCCCAGATAAAAACAGCATCTCCATTTCCGGCCAAGAATGCTGGAACAACCAATGAGTACTCCATCTGTGCGAGATTAATATCACTAAGCGTCATGTTAACGCTTTTCAGGAAGACTTCTACTATAGACTTTCCTGCAAGTCCTGGCCCCGTTAACAGTTTTTTGCTGCTAAGGTCGCGTATGCCTTTTATGCCCGATCCCATCCTGACAATGAGGCATGACGCAGTCCTTTCGCTTGTTTCTCCTTGCAACCCCGCAACCTTGAAGTTTCCTAGCTGCTTCTCCTCTATCAGAAGCATGGTTGTTGAGGAAACGCCTCCCGTGGCATCAAGCTTACCAAGCAGCAGGGAATCCATTATGGGGTTGCTTGATTCAAACCTTACTGCATCAACCTTCAGGCCTTCCTGCTCAAAATAACCATTATCCAGTGCAACAAACAAAGGCAATGACGCGCTTATCGGCAAATAGCCTACCCTTACGGTATTTGTTGATATGACATAACCTGTGAAATTGAATGATGCGGATAGAATCACAGCTAAGACAATGACCAGAATACCGAGTGCTGCGAGTTTGTTCATGTCTATCACCACTTAAGAATAAGGAAAACTGTTTTTATTGATATGTAGTCATGTAACATGACAACACTTATAAGTTCATTCGCCAAACATTATACATGGTAGAAGAAATTGAGTTGCAAAGTTTTGGGTTGACAGCAACAGAGGCAAAGGTCTATCTATCACTGCTCAGACTCGGTTCCACAACCACGGGGCCTCTGATCAGAAAAACAGAATTGCACAGGGCAACTGTTTATGATGTCCTAAAAAGACTGATGGAGAAAGGCTTGGCAAACTACATCATCAAGGGCAAGACAAAACATTTCGAGGCATCAAGCCCCGAAAGATTTCTGGACATGATAGCGGATGAGAAAGCCAAGATAGAAATGAGAGAACGGCACGCGAGGCAGCTTGCAGACAAACTTTCCAAGATTAATGAACAATCACAGAAAAAAGAAGAAGCTCATATCTACGTAGGCAAGAAATCTGTAAAGATGATTTTTGAGGAAGCTCTGCAAAGCGGCGATTATGTATCCTTTGGCTCGATGGGTAGATTCTGGGAAGTCATGGGCGAATGGTACAAACAGTATCAAAAGATGAAGAAGCGACTTGGTATCAAGAGCAGAGTAATTGTCGGCAAAAGCTTTGAGAGAAAGGAAATGGTTTTTGGCAAAGTAAGATGCCTGCCAGACGAGTTTTCCTCCCCAAATACCAGCACGCTTGTCTATGGCAGCAAGGTAGCAATAATTATATGGTTGGATCAGCCGGTTGTTTTTGTCATAGAAAGCGAAGAGATGGCAGAAACATACGGAAAATACTTCGACCTGTTGTGGAAGATAGCTAAATAACTATCACTGGACACATGAGATGGAGCTTTATATAAATACATATCATCTTAATGGTTAAGAAAAGATGAAGGGGTTAAATATGTCTGGTAAAGACCTTAACAAGACAATCACGGAACTCATGCGCAGGCATGCGAACATCAGGAACATAGGCATAGTGGCGCATATTGACCATGGAAAGTGTGTGGCGGGCAGTACTAGAGTTATGCTTACCGACGGCAGGATGGAAAGAGCCGAGAATCTGTTTGATGCCATCGCAAAAGATGGTGATTTGGCGTTCAAAGATAGCGAGAAGACCATATTTAACGCGCACGGAAGGTTTGTTTATGCCCTGAACAGGCAGACTGGCCGGTTCGAGCCGACGCCCGTAAAATATGCATGGAAACTGCGTGGCGGAAGGGTGCTCAAGGTTAGGTTGCGTAACGGTCTTGGTGCATCAACCACACCAGAGCACAAATATGTAGTCTTTGACGGAAAGGATTTTGCCGACAGACCGGCGTCCGAGTTGCAGGTTGGAGACAGGGTGGTATGTGCGCGCGAACTTCCGCAGCAAACGAAGGCCGACCTGAAGTCGGAAACCATCGGAAGGCTGGCTGCAGCAGGCGGCTTCTACGCGAAGCTCAAGCCTGATATGGCGGCACAGCTTCATTCAATAGCCAAATCCGCCGGAGAGTCCTCAATGAAAATTATTACCGGCCTGAAACGCTGTAACTTCATGAACGGAGCTAGGCGAGGCAGATACAGGCTCTCAGACCTCGCCAACCTTGCCTCAATCGCAGGCATTGATGCACGTAGGCTGTATGATGGCATCGAAACAATCAGCTACAGGTCAGGTGGGGATCCATGGCGAGCCAGGAGTTCGAATCGCATGCGCCTGCCGCACTCCTTTGGGGATATGTTCTATCTCGCAGGCATGCTTTTTGGCGATGGCCACGATGACAAGCTTATCGCAGGCAAAGAGGAGCTGGGTCTGAAGTTCCAGCGCATCTGCATGGACCTTGGGCTTAAGCCATATTGGAGAAGGTATGACCGCTGCCCGGAAGTCGTGTCGGGTGGGGGCACTACAATTACTAAAGTCATGGGCGCGCTTTTCGATTATCCGACAGGTAGAAAATCGCATATTATCAGGGTCTCAGAATTCATGGCGTCTGCTCCACAAGAGTACATCGCCAGCTTCCTCAGGGGGTATTTTGACTGCGATGGCACCGTAGAGAAGGCAAGACGGGCGGTATCCATAAGCTCTGCGAGCAGCCAGATGCTTTCAGATGTACAGCTGCTTCTGTTGCGTTTCGGCTGCGTTTCAATAAGGCAGGGCAACACACTCTATCTGTCAGGCAGGTCGGCAATCTCTTTCAAGGAAACAATCGGTTTTGAGCTACCTGAAAAACAAACAAGGCTTGAAGCGCTCTGCAAAACCGCCAGAGCGAGCCTAGTCAGCGACCTTCTTCCAGCTAAGCAGTTGCTAAATGGTTATCCTAAATCAGCAGACCACCACCTTTACAAGTACGCCAGCGGTTGCTATGTCCCGGACTCTGCCACCGCACAGCGCCTTGCTGTTTTGCTCAAGTCGCAGGGCCATGACACAAGCCAGCTCGAAAAATTACTCAGTCCGCAACTCGCTTACATTGAAGTAGCCGAGATAAGCGAAGATTACGCTGCCGAAGTCTTTGATTTCTCCATTGAGCCGCACAAAAACTTCGTGGCTGAAGGTGTTGTAATCCACAACACGACACTCACGGACACCCTTCTTGCAGGCGCGGGGATGCTCAGCGAGGCGCTGGCAGGCACAGCCTGCGTCATGGACTTCGACCCCCAGGAGAAGGAGAGGGGCATCACGATTTATGCAGCCAACGCATCCATGGTGCACTCATACAACAACAAAGACTACCTTATCAACCTCATTGACACGCCAGGGCATGTTGATTTTGGCGGCGATGTTAGTAGGGCTATGCGTGCGGTAGACGGAGTAATAGTTCTTTCCGACGCCGTGGAGGGCATAATGCCCCAGACCGAGACCGTGATAAGGCAGGCTCTGCGTGAGCGCGTCAAGCCCATCCTTTTCATAAATAAGGTGGACCGATTCATCAACGAACTCAAGCTGACTCCGGAGCAGATGCAGCAGCGCTTCCTGAACATAATCAACGGGGTCAACAACCTGATACAGAAGTATGCGGAGGAGGAGTACAAAACCAAGTGGATGGTGAACATCAACGACGGCTCCGTCGCTTTCGGCTCTGCGAAGAAGAAGTGGGCAATCTCTGTCCCGTTGATGAAGGAGGCCGGCATCTCGTTCAAGGACATCATAGACCTGACAAGCTCCGGCAGGGAGGATGAGCTGGCAAAGAAGGCGCCGCTCTACAAGGTCATACTGGACATGGTTATCAGGCACCTGCCAGACCCCGAGCAGGCGCAGAAGTACAGGGTGCCTAAGCTTTGGCCCGGCGATATAAAATCAGAAGACGGAAAGAGCATGACAAGCTGCAACCCCGACGGGCCGCTCGCAGCCATAATAACAAAGGTCTATCCA
>Ga0315284_10001540_pt1 | contig 32821 bp, 38 predicted proteins | sample YL17G09_16_MG_FD_203696 | JGI IMG/M metagenome (GOLD analysis project Ga0315284, IMG submission 203696) | Sediment microbial communities from Yellowstone Lake, YNP, Wyoming, USA - YL17G09_16 | ecosystem: Environmental > Aquatic > Freshwater > Lake > Sediment | place: USA: Wyoming | collected... | reverse complement strand
ACCCAGCTGGTGATTAGTATTTCTAACTTCTTGATTACTAAATGGTATCTGGCAATTATTTTCATTGTTCTGTTCTCCATCTTCTACTGGCGGGCAACCAAGACGGAAAAAGGGAAAAAGGTTATTGATATGCTCATTCTGAAAATACCGGTCATTTCCGCTATCATTAAGGACGCTAATCTGGCTCAGGTGATTAGGACACTTAGCTCTTTAATCAATGCAGGAATATCTTTACCCCGGTCTTTAGAGATTACCAGCCGGACAATAGGCAATATCCATTACAGAATTTCTTTACTTCAGGCAACAGATTCAGTCAGGAAAGGGAGCAAGCTTTCAGACTCTTTGAAACCCTTTGAAAAACTATATTCCGAAACCATGATCCAGATGTTTTCGGTCGGAGAGGAAACTGGAGAAACAACCACTATTTTAAAAAAGATGGCTGATTTCTATGAAGAGCAGGTCACTGATGCGGCCAAGAATCTGACTTCCATCATAGAGCCGGTTTTAATGCTTGCGATCGGAGGCGCAGTTGGCTTTTTCGCGGTTTCCATGATTCAGCCTTTATACTCAATGCTTGGTGCAATCGAATGAGGCTTTTAAAACGTACAAAAGGTTTTACTTTAGTTGAGGTCTTAGTTGGAGTTTTTTTGATAACTCTGGTGTTTTTTGGCATTTTTGGAGCTTACCGTTTGGGCTTGAAAGTGGTTTACCAGAGCGAAAGAAAAGTAGTGGCAACAGCTTTGGCCAATGCTGAAATTGAAAAGATCAGGAACTTGCCTTACGAATCAATAGGAGTAATAGGTAGTTTTCCGGACGGGTCATTAAACCCAAGTTTCACTGTCAGCGTTGGCGGCGTTATCTACCAAGTTGAGACCAGGGTTGATTTTGAGGTTGATCCGGCTGATGGGCTGGCCAGTCCGCAAGATGATTGCCCTAATGATTACAAAAAAGTGGCGATTATAGTTTCCTGGTCAGGCGTCTTAGAAGGAAGAGTTTCATTAATATCTGATATTGCTCCTAAAGATATTAGCCAGGAGTGTGCTACTGGCGGCGGGATATTATCAGTTTCTGTTTTTAATGCTTTTGGAGTCATGGTTTCTTTTCCTTCGATTGAAATCAAAGATCCCAATACTGACCAGGTTGTTAAAACAGCTAACCCGGCTAGTGGAAAACATCTTTTTGCCCTGGCAACTGGTACTTACAAAGTAGTTAGTTCAAAAATTGACTACAGTACTGAAAGAACCTATAGCATGAGCGAGGTGACTACACCTTTAAATCCTAACCCCATCGTATTAGAAGACCAACTGACTGAAGTGAGTTTTTCCATTGACCGACTAAGTAGTTTCATGGTTAATACTCTTTCGCCCTGGGGTAGCGGATATTATTCCGACTCATTTTTAAACAAAAACAAGATCTCAGAAAAGGCAGACCTAATAGTTAGCGCCGGAGAAGTTACTCTAGCTTCCAGTACTGCTGGATTTCTTTCCTCCGGACATTTGGTTTCCACCGACATTGTTCCTTCGAGTTTAATCCACTGGGAAGAGCTTTCTTTTTCCGATTCCAAGCCTTTTAATACAAATATAAAGTATCAGATATATTATGCATCTGGCACAGAATGGTATTTAATTCCAAACAGCGACCTGAACGGCAATTCTAGCGGCTTCTCACTGTCTCCGGTTGACCTTTCCGGGCTTTCTGTCTCTCCTTACAGCCGTCTGAGGCTAAAAGCTAATTTTTCCACCAATGACAGCAGCTCTACGCCCATTTTATATGACTGGCAGGTTTCTTGGATTAACAGTAATGCTCTGCCAATTCCCAATGTCGCATTTCATTTAAGAGGAGCAAAGATCATTGGCAAGGATGCAGCCAATAACCCGGTTTACAAATATTCCCAAGACCATGCCTCCAACGGATCAGGCCAGAAAGAAATTCTCAGTTTAGAATGGGATACCTACACCTTTTCATTAGGTCCGTTTGCCGGCTTGGATCTTATTGATACCAATCCCAAGCCTCAGCCAATCAGCCTTGCTCCGGATACCAGCTTAAATACTGATTTGTATTTAGAGTCCCAGAATTCCCTTTTAATCACCTTGCAGGATCTTGAAACCCTGGAACCGGTTTTCTCAGCCACAACAGCGGTTTCTAATGCCGGTTTGGGGTATAATACTACTCAATATACCAATGCAGGCGGCCAGACCAAGTTCATTCCTTTAGACGCTGCGACATATGAAATTAACATTCAAATGAACGGATATTTGAGCACCACTACCAGCGCTACAGTCAGCGGTCATAATAGGAAAACAATAAAGATAGAAAAAGTGGAATAACATGAGAAAAGGATTTTCTTTAATTGAAACAATTGTTGCCATCTTCGTTTTCGGAATGCTAATGGGTTTGATAGTAAGCTTTACCCTGATGTTTTACAAGACTCAGAGTTTTACCTATTATCAGGCAATAGCTATTGATGAAGCAAGAAGGGGAATTGAGACCATGGTTAAGGAGATACGGGAAATTAAGTCAGGTGACAACGGATCTTACCCGATTGAAAGCGCCGGTGACAAAGAGTTTGTTTTCTACTCTGATATTGACAAAGACAGCGATACGGAAAGAGTGAGGTATTTTTTAGGCGGCACTAATTCCGGGAGCGAGACCAAAGAATGCCAGACTTCTGTTGCCGGAGGAAGCTGCAGCGTAACCTTTTCTAATTTTCTTACCGGAACTCTAGTATCTGCCCAAGTAAAGATTTCAGTGGAAGGAGATTTCGGCTGGGCAAATCATGAGTATGCCGAGCTTTTTGCTGACAGCATAAAGCTCAGTAATATTTGCATGAGCGGTTGTTCTGACTGCCCCGGAGCCTGGCAGGGGACGCTAACTTTTGACGTAACCGGTTCTGCTTCGGATAATGCCATTGTTTTTATGGCTGATGCCAGCAACGAGGTTGGTCCAGGTTGTCCTCACGCAATGAAAGCTCGATTTGAATTCAATTGGGTTGAGGATCTGAGCACGCTTTCCAATCAATTTAAAAGAGGTGTAACTGATCCTTCGAACCCTCCGATAACTTATCCATCTGCCAATGAAAAGGTAGAGATTCTCAGCTCCTATGTCAGGAATACTCCTCCAATCTTTCAGTATTATGACGCTAATGGAAACCAGATTCTTGATTATCCTGCCCATTTAAATGAGGTAAAGTTAATGAGGTTATATCTGATAATAAACGTCGATCCTGGTCGGCCGCCTGATGACTTTCACTTAGAGTCTTTTGTCCAATTAAGAAACTTAAAAGAAGAGTAGTCATGATTAATTTTTTAAAAAAGGGAGTAATCATCAGCTACATTCTTGTTTTTAGCTTCATTTTCTTAATGATGCTTTCCGGACTTTTGGGGTTTATTCTTATTCAATTAAGACAAAGCACGGAAAAATTGGCTTGGAACGAATCGCTGGAAGTGGCTGAAGCAGGGATTAATTATTATCGCTGGTGCATTAACAATGAAGCTGAAGATCAATGTGAAATGGAAAAAGATTATTTAGATCCCAGCGGCATCTTGGTTGGCCATTTCTCTTTGGAAATTAATTCTAAAATCGCTTGCGGGGCAACTGTCCAGAGAAATATAGTTTCCACCGGCTGGACCGCTAAATTCCCTTCAGTAAAAAGAAAGATCAGCGCCATTTACACCAGAGAATCGATAGCCAAGTACAGCTATATTTTAAACAATGATGTCTGGGTTGGCGCTGACCACCAAATCAGGGGACCGTATCAATGCAATGGAGGGATTAGAATGGATGGGTCAAATCAGTCATCAGTCAGTTCTGCTAAAAACGAATGGGCCTGTAATTCTTCTTTTGGTTGCTCTCCTTGTCCGACTGCCAACGGCTGCCATATCGACGGATCAACCTGTATCTGTCCAGGCGTTTTTACCACTACTGCTAATCCCAGACAGGATCTTTTTAATTTCCCGGTACCGCCTTTTGACTTTAACGGAGTGACGATTGATTTAGCCATCATTAAAGACAAGGCCGATGACTATCCTCAGGATAAATACTGGCCTCCGGTAACCACTATTGACGCACAAGGCAAGGGATACCACGTTAAATTCAAAGACAATGGCACCATCGAGGTTTGGATAATCACCAGACTCAATTCTGTTTACGGCTATAGCCTGGAAGAAAATTGGCACTATGATTACTTTTTGATCCAGAATGAATATCTTTACAAAACAGTCAGCATTGATCCTAGCTGCTCGGTATATTTCTTTGAAGATAATCTTTGGGTTGAAGGCGTTGTTAACGGTACAGTGACCATGGCTTCAGCTAATTTGATTGATGCCAATAAAGACACTGACATTGTTTTACCTGGCAATATTGACTATGTCTCTTTAAACAATACTGACGCTTTGGGCCTGATCGGAGAAAGAAACATTTTAATCGGGCCTCAATCTCCAAATAATACGATATTAAGAGGTATCTTCTTGGCTCAGAAAGGCCGCTTCAGCCGAAACCACTACCAGAATAATTTCAGGGACAGCTTAGTGATTTACGGATCGATTATTAGCAACGGCCGGGTAGGCACCCAGTGGACTTCAAGCGGAATTGTTGTTTCCGGATATTATAAAAGGGAAAGCTATATTGATCCCAACATGATTTACCAGCCTCCGCCCTATGTTCCTTACCTTAATCCCCAGTTCAAGATGATTAACTGGGAGGAGCTATAAAAAATGATATAATAGAATTGCATGTTGGATTTTCTGAAATTAAGGCCGGAAGCTTTTGGACTGGATTTTTCTGATTTATCCCTAAAGATCGTCAAGCTCGAGAAACAGAGAGACGATTTGTCTTTAGCCAGCTTTGGAGAAACCATAATCAACCCGGGAATAATCAAGGACGGGGAAATCAGGAATAAGGATCTTTTAGTTCAATCCATTAAAAAAGCTTTAACAGAAGTAAAAGGTAAAAAAATCAAGACTAAATACGTAGTCGCTTCTTTGCCTGAAGAGAAGGCATTTTTGGAAGTGATTAAAATGCCCAAAATGGCTGAAGAGGACTTAAAGTCCGCTGTTTTTTACGAGGCGGAAAACTACATTCCTTTGCCTATTGACCAAGTTTACCTGGATTCCCAGATCGTTTATCCTTTGGCCAATCATTTAGACCATTACGACGTTTTAATCAATGCTTTCCCTAAAAAAATTGTTGATGCCTACACACTTTGTTTAGAAGAAGCTGGTTTAAAGCCGACAGTTCTAGAAATTGAATCAGCCGCTGCGGCTAGGGCTTTAATTAAAGACGAGCTTGCCACTAGTCCGGTATTAATTATTGATTTTGGTGCATCTAAGACAACCTTCATTATTTATTCTGGCCGGGCCCTAAGGTATACCTTCTCCATATCTGATTCCTCTTTGAAATTCACTGAGATTATTGCCAGAGAGTTAAAGATTGATTTTGCTAAGGCTGATGCCTTAAAGATGGAATATGGATTGGAGATGAATGGAAACAAGGAAGCAGCTACTGTATTTCAGATACTTTTAGCCTATTTGAGTGATTTTGTGGAGCAGATTAAAAAACATACCGATTACTATAGCAGTCATATTGACCAAGATCATTTGCCTCCCGGGGGCAGAGAGATCAAGAAAATTCTGCTTTGCGGTGAAGGGGCCAATTTGAAAGGTTTGACCAATTTCTTGGAAAGAAGGTTGGGCATACCGGTAGAATACGGAAATCCCTGGATCAATGTTTTTCCCGGGGGAAAGAAAAAGATACCCAAGCTGCTATTTGAGAAATCATTAAAATACACTACTGTTTTAGGTTTAGCTTTAAGAGGAGTAAAAAACTATGATTAATCTTTTACCGCCCCAGAACAAAAGGGCATTAATTGAAGAAAAGAACTGGAGACTATCGATGATTATGTCAATCTTGTTTTTCTTTTTTTTGATTTGTCTTTCTTTGATTATCTTTATATTTAAGAATTCCATGGTTGGAGATCTGGAAGTACAAAAAGAATTTGTAACCCAGAGAGAAAAAGAGTTTAACGACCCAAACTTAAGAGATCTAGAAACCAACCTTAATAATTTTAATCAGACCCTGGGCAGTTTAGATGCTTTTTATACCAATCAAAAGAACTGGACCAATGTTATTGAAAAGATATCCCAGGTTGTTCCCCCTTTAATTCATCTGAATATTCTATCAATTCTGCCCCAAATTACAAAAGAGGGCGGGCTAGAAACAGCCTGTAGCTTAGCTGGTATCGCTCCGACCCGAGAAGACCTGATTAACCTAAAAGACAACTTAGAAAAGGAACCATTTTTTAGGGATGTGGCACCGACAGTGAATTGGGTTGAGACCGATAACATTAATTTCATAATTAATTTCAAATTGAAATGATTTTTAATAGCAAGAAAAATATTATTTTAGTAGTTTTTTTGATTTTTCTTTTCTTGTTTTTCCTTTTTTTCGTCTGCATGCCTCTTATAGAGATCGGGAGGATGTCTAAAGAAATCAAGAGCCAAAAGAACAATCTCGCGCTTTTAGATATTAAAATTAAAAATCTGGCCAAGTTTAAGGATGTTTCTCAGGAGCTGGAAGATATGGCAAAAGAAATCAACGGTTTGTTTATTGATCTTGAAGTGCCCTTAGAATTCATCAATTTCATAGAAAAAACAATAAGGGAATGTTCGCTTAAAAGAGAGGTTTTTTCAATTAGCCCCCAGAATAATCCTAATAAAGACACCTGGTCTTTCTTAAGCTTTCAGCTCGGAGTTTCTGGAGCTTTTCCTGATTTCCTTAAGTTCTTGGATAAATTAGAGAACAATCCTTATCTGATCGATGTTAAAAATATTCATGTCAGCAAGTTGGGCGACAAAGCAACTAGTACGATAAATAGCGTCCGTGCTGACTTAGAAATCAAAGTGTTTGCCAGATAATTATGCCCAGAATAATTAGCCGAGTAAAAATACGCTTTTTTAAGAAAATCATCGGATCTCTGCCTTTGTTAATGGCTGAGCACACTTTCATTTCAATGATCTTTCTTTTTGTTCTAGCATTGTTTTTAGGCGGTCTGGTTTATTACCAATCCAAGGTCTCTTTTAGCGGTCCTCAGGATGTCAGCCAGGATGTATTGAAATTTGACCAGGAAACATACCAAAGGGTCCAGAATGTTTGGCAGTTGAAAAAGGACAGGTTCTATCAAGCTGACTATAAAGAATACCCCAATCCTTTTGAATGAGGGTCTTTTCAGAAAGGGTATTTTTTGCTAAGGTTAAAGGGGTCAATTTTGTATTTGTCCCCGTAGTTCAATGGATAGAACACTAGCCTTCTAAGCTGGATATGTAGGTTCGATTCCTACCGGGGACACAAGAAGACATGGTGGCTGTAGCTTAACGGTTAAAGCGCTCGGCTGTGGCCCGAGAAATTGTGGGTTCAAATCCCATCAGTCACCCTAAGAGAAAATCGCCTTCTAGGCGGTTTTTTGGTAGAATTGGAGTATGAATCAAATTAAATTAATCTGTTTTGATGTAGACGGGACATTAGTTGAAGGAAATTCTTGGATGATGCTGACTGAAGGATTAGGTTGTTCTCCTGAGGCTGGTTTTGGTATCTTTAATCAAGCTAAGAATGGAGAAGTTACATTTATTGAGGCTGAAAGGATGTTAACAAAACTATATCAGGATAGCGGTAAAGCTAACAAATCTATTATTAAAAGCATATTTGATAAAGTAGTTGTTAAGGAAGAAGCGATTGAATTAATCAATTACTTAAAAGAAAAAGGATATTTCATTTATCTAATTTCTGGAGGAATTAATATTTACGTTGAATCAGTTGCTAATAAAGTAGGAGCTAATGGTTTTTATGCAAACTCTTCTTTGGAATTTGATGACAAAGAGATTCTAGAGAAAATCAACTATCGAGAAAATCAAGGTGAAGTAAAAGTTGAACAGGTTAATGATCTGATTAAAAAAACAGGAATTGATATCAGCCAGGTTGTTTTTGTGGGAGACAGCGAGAATGATATAGAGGTTTTTCAGGAAACAGGTAAAGGCATTGCTGTTAATAGTAATAATGAAAAGCTAAAAGAAGTTGCTTGGAAAACAGTTGATTCGTTACTGGAAATAAAAAACAGCCTTTAAAAAAGCTGTTCTTGCTTTATTTCCTATTTTTTCTCGTCCAGTTTTACCTTAAGAATCAATTCCTTCTTATTTCTTAGAACCTTTAGCGTAACCTCATCATTGATTTTACAGTCCTGAAGCATTTGGGAAAGAGAATTATCTTCAGTAATCTTCTTTGCTCCGCATTCCAATACAATATCAAATTCCTTCAATCCTGCTTTTTCTGCTGCGCTTCCCTTAATAACTGCTGACTCTCCCAGGGTTTCTCTAACCACCAAAGCTCCGTAGTCTACCGGAAGCTTGTTTTTTTGAGAAATCTCCTTGTTTAAGAGTATGTATTTTACTCCTATAAACGGTCTTTTGACCTTGCCGTATTTCTTTACTTCTTCCAAATCTTTAAGGGCATAATTGATTGGTATTGCAAAACCTATGTTCTGGGCATCCATAATCATGGCAGTATTAATGCCGATCACTTTTCCAGTTAGATCAACCAAAGGACCGCCTGAGTTGCCCGGATTAATGGCGGCATCGGTTTGAATCAATCCTCTTAATCTTTCTGCCTGCCTGTTTATTCCGCTAAAAGCAGTAATGTATCTGCTTAGTCCTGAGATTACTCCTGTGCTTACAGTATCATGGAATTCTCCCAAAGCATTGCCAATGGCAATAACTGTTTGTCCTAGATCAAGCTTGCCGGAATCGCCCAGCTCTATATAAGGAAGGTTTTTGGCATTGACTTTCAGAATGGCAATATCGTTTATCGGGTCTCTGGAAACTACCTTACAGGGAAAGGTTTTATTGGGTTCAACAATAATTGTATAGTCTGCTGTCTTATCCTCAACCACGTGGTTGCTGGTAATGATGTATCCGTCAGCTGAAACAATAAAGCCGGATCCGCCTCCAATCTTGGTCTTTTCCTTTCCTCCCTTTTCCATTTTAGGAACAATGAATTTCTGATCACCGTAGGGGAAAAAATAAAAACCCTCTATTTTAGGCAGGTCTTTGGAGACAACAATGGTAATTACTGCTGGGCAGGCCTTTTTGGCTATTTCTACAACTGTTGATTGTTCTGTCATATACTTAATATTACCATTTAATTGGATTGCCAGCAACATAAATTTTTGTTAAGATTAGTTTTGTAGTGTTTATCCTTAAAAAGACTGCCCTCATAGCTCAATTGGACAGAGCAAATCCGTCCTAAGGATGAGATAGGGGTTCGAGTCCCTTTGAGGGCATTGTTTTTCCGAAGAATCAATAGGAAGGGCCCGTAGCTCAACGGTAGTAGCGCTTCTATGGCATAGAAGAGGTTAGGGGTTCAAATCCCCTCGGGTCCACCCCAAAAAATAATAAAGTAAAATAATTTACTACTATGAAAGAATATCAACAAGAATTAGACAAATGGTTTAAAGAAAATAATTGGAAATATTGGTCACCACTATCAATGCTTGCGCGTCTTTACGAAGAATGCGGCGAATTTGCAAGATTGGTTAATCACCTTTACGGAGAAAAACCCAAGAGAGACGACGAGAAAGAACAAGAAATGGAAGAAGAAATAGGAGATATAATTTATAATCTGATTTGTTTTGCAAATGCAAATAATCTTGATTTGGATAGGGCGATTAGAAAGAGTATGGATAAGGTGATGGAAAGAGATAAAGATAGGTATTAAATTTTCCATGAAAAAAATAACCATTCTTGAACCTGGCGCCTGGGGCACAGCCCTGGGAATTATTTTAAGCAAAGAATATAAGATAGTTTTTTGGTACAAGAGCAGTTCTTTGGCCCTTAGGATTAAGAAAGCCGGGGAAAATGACAGGTTGCCGGGTATTAAGATTCCAAAAGAGGTAAATATTTCTTCTGACCTTAAAAAGACAATTAAAGACGCCTGTTTGGCCGTGGTGGCTTCACCGTCCTTTAGCTTCAGAAAAACGATTAATGCGCTGAAAAGAATCAAGAATCTGCCTCCTATCTTGGGCATTGCCAAAGGCATAGAAAAAGAAAGCTTAAAGCTTCCCTCCCAGGTTTTAGAAGAGGTTTTGGGCAATATTCCATATGCTCATTTATCCGGACCCGGTTTTGCCAAAGAAGTGGCTAGGGGGAAAAGAACAAAAGAGGTTTTAGCCTCTAAAGACGAAGCGCTGTTAAGAAGGCTAAAAAAAGCGTTCCAGATCAAGCCTTTTAGCATTTTCACTACTACTGATTTGATCGGAGTAGAGCTGGCAGGAACTTTAAAGAATGCGTTAGCCATTGGAATCAGCTTGGTTGAAGCCAGCTTAACCGGAGCCAAGCTGGATCGTATCAAGAAAAAGCTGATTTATTACGCTTTAGAGGAAATGATTGAACTGGGACAGGCAATGGGAGCAAGAAAAGAAACGTTTCTTGGGCCGGCTGGCATAGATGATTTGATTTTAACCGCTACTAACCCGCTTTCCCGTAATTTCCAGTTCGGTAAAAGGCTTCTTCACGATTCAAAGAAAATGAGGGAAGAAATCAAGCAGAGAAAGATTACTGTGGAAGGATTTAATAATATCTGCGCTTTGCATAGATTAGCTAAAATATACAAGCTTAATCTGCCCATGATCGAGGAAATATACAAGGTAATTTACAAAAAGATATATCCCAAAAGAACAGTTAAAAACCTAATTAGCCTGGTAGAATAAAAGGAGGAGTGGCAGAACGGCTATTGCGCGGCTCTCGAAAAGCCGTGGGAGCAATCCCTTGCAGGTTCGAGTCCTGCCTCCTCCGCTTGCTAATCAAACTAAATACAATTATATGTTTAAGTTTTCAAAAAGAGACAAAAAAGATTTTAAAAACTTCAATGAGGTTTCAAACTACATCGAAGAGCTGGAAAAAAAGATTGAAAAGCTTTCTCAGCATATTCACGATTTAAAAAAGCAGCAGAAGCTTAATGTTCAGAAAGTAGGGATCATTAGGTTCAACCCCTTTTCTGACGTGGGAAGCGATCAAAGTTTCTCTTTAGCCCTTCTTGACGAAGATGATAACGGGGTGGTAATAACCAGCTTGTATACCAGGGAAGAGAACAGGGTTTACGGAAAGCCGATTAAGAACGGGCAATCAGAATATTCATTGTCTGACGAAGAGAAGAAAGCAATTGAAAAAGCCAAGAGTCCGAATAATGAAAAATGACCAAAGAAAATCAGAAAAACTTAATGACCAGGCCACCAGTAGTGGTAGTAATGGGCCATATTGATCATGGAAAAACAACTTTGCTTGATCAAATCAGAAAGGCCCGGGTGGCTGAAAAAGAATCTGGCGGAATAACCCAGCATGTTGGGGCTTACCAGGTTGATTTGTCGTCCGGTTCCAAAGAGCCGGCTAAAAAGATTACTTTTTTAGATACTCCTGGACACGAAGCCTTTTTCCAGATGCGTTCCAGGGGCGCTAAGCTCGCTGACATCGCGCTTTTGGTTGTTGACGCCAGCGAAGGTTTAAAAAACCAGACTAAAGAAGTTATCCAGCATATCAAGAAGGCGGAAATTATTCCGATCGTTGTTTTGAATAAAATGGACCGACCTGAAGCTGACCCCAATAAAGTCAAAAGAGAGCTTGCGCAGGAAGGCATTTTGGTTGAATCAATCGGAGGGGAAATACCTTCAGTTGAGGTTTCTGCCAAGACCGGAAAAGGAGTAAATGATCTTTTGGATCTCATCCTTTTGGTTTCAGAGATGGAGAAGCTTACAGCTGATTTTGAAAAGCCGGGTGAAGGAATAATTATTGAATCATATCAGGATAGTTTAAGAGGCCCGACCGCCACCCTTCTTTTAACTGATGGAAGCATTAAAGTCGGGGAGTGGGTAGCTACTGGTTCTGGTCTGGCTAAGATTAAAAGCCTTGAGGATTTTAACGGGAATTCGATTAAACAGGCTTTTCCTTCGGATCCGGTGATTGTTTTCGGATTTGACCAGGTGCCTAAAGTTGGCGAAGAGTTTAAAGTATTTTCTCAATCATTGGATGCAGAAAATTATTCCAAATCATTTATATCTGTAGCCCAAGTAAAGGCCCCTGTTACTCAAGAAGAAGGCAAAAAGACAATCAATATCATTTTAAAGGCAGATGTTACTGGTTCTTCTGAAGCCATTGAAGGCATTTTGAACAATTTGCCTCAAGACAATGTTGTTTTAAAGATTATTCGCTCAGAGGTTGGCAACATCAATGAATCTGACTTACAGCTGGCTAGAGGCAGTCAGGCTATTATTCTTGCTTTTCGAGTAAAAGCAGATTCAATTGCCAAGAAGATTTTGGAAAGAGAAAGAATACGGATTCTTAGTTTTGAAATAATATATGAGCTGGTTGAAGACCTGAGAAAGCTGATGGATAAGTTTATCGAGCCGGAAGAAGTAAGGACCGATTTAGGCAGGATAAAAGTATTGGCAGTTTTTCTAAATGACAAGAACCGGCAGATTGTCGGAGGAAAGGTGATTGAGGGAGAAATCAAAAAAGGGTCCTTAATCGAAGTTTTCAGGTCAGAAGAAAAAATCGGTCAAGGGAAAATGGTCAATCTTCAAAAGGACAAAAAAGATGCTAATTCTGCTTCTAAGGGACAGGAGTGCGGAATCCTTTTTGAGGGTTCAGGCCGGATTGAAGAAGGAGATTTTTTGGTCATCTACGTTAAAGAAAAGAAGAAATAGCAAATGTTTGAGCGAAAAGAACAAGTAAACCAGGTAGTTAAAAGGGAGCTCGGCCAAATCATTCTTAAAAATATTGAATTCCCAGAAGGGGTTTTGGTTACTATTACCAGAGCGATTGTTTCTTCCAACCTTAATCAGGCCAGGATTTTAATCAGCGTAATGCCTGAAGATAAAATTGAGGAAGTAATCTCAACCTTAAACAGCCAGATTTACGAGATTCAGCAAAAGCTTAACAGGAGATTGAAAATGAGGCCGGTGCCGAAGATTTTCTTTAGAGAGGAAGAAAAAACCAAAGAGGCAGGCAGGATTGAGGAGCTTTTGGAGAAAATTAAAGGTAATTGAAAAAAAGAAAAAAATCAGTAGAATATACTTTAGCCGGGCCAGGTAGCCAAGTAGTAAGGCAACTGTCTGCAAAACAGTTATACGCGGGTGCGATTCCCGCCCTGGCCTCAAGAAAGTGTGCTTTATATTGGAATGTTTGAATTAGATCATATTAATCAATCGCGGACGAAATAGAAAAAGCAACGGGCGAGTGGCGGAACGGTATACGCACAACACTTAAAATGTTGCGGTCGTAAGGCCATGTGGGTTCGAATCCCACCTCGCCCATATCTATTGTTTCGAGTCCTACGCGCGGAGCAGATTTCTGTCTTGACAATCTACCCCACAAGGGTTATCTTGAATCAAGATAATAATTAACCTAATAAACAATATGAACACAGAAAAAAGAGAACCCGAATTTAGTCAGAGGGAGACTAAAGAACCAAAAGTAACAAAAAAGCCTGAGGGAAAAGGTGAAGACGTTGAAAGCAAAGTAGAGATATCAGGAGAGATGGCAATTGAAATGGTAAAACAAATTCAAGAAGAAAGAGAAAGAGTTGAAAAAAGACTACCGGCGGCTGAAAAATTGTTCAAATTTTGGCTTAGGCAGACGGACGAAAAGTCCAGTGGAAATACTGATGATCTTTCGCACGAAATTATTGTACTTAAAGTAGCCCATCATGTTTTATCGGATATTTTGAGTCCTATAGATAAAAAAACAGATAGACAGTCATCCATTAAACCAAGTAGGGGTTTGTCAAAACATTATCCTGTTCGGGAAGAAGAAAAAATTGATTAAAAAAGAAAAACTTAGAGAAAAAAACCAGCTTACCTGAGCTGGCTTTTCGCTTTTTGAGTATAAAAACAGGTTCTAACGTCGTCCAACCAGGGGAGCAAATTTCCGCCTATTCTATTGGGCGGTTTTTTGGTACAATAAAAAAAGATTAATTTCTTAAAACGTAATACTAAAAAAACAATAATTAATCTAAAACAAAAATATGAATGAATATTTAGATTACATTAAGGTATTCTTATGGGTGTTCTCAGGGTTACTTGTCATTGTTAGTATTTTTTATAATTATTCTTTTTATAGAAAAACACAGAAAGAGATTAGAAGTAGAGAAGCGAATATTAAAAAAGAGGGGGCTATAGAAAATAATTCTGTGAAAGAAACAGAGGAGCAAAATCAGAAATATTATCCTGATAAGTCTCCATTTTTAATAATAATTTCTATAATATTTTTTATATTAGCATTTCTAGCCAACATAAAAGGGGAAAATAGCGTATACCAGATTTTAGCTTTAATTTTTGCTTCTATAATGATTGGAGTATTTTTCTTTCAGATTGCTAAGGGTAATAAAATAGAATTCTGGTTTCAGAGATCAGAAAAAAATTTACGCTTGTTCTATTTGATGGAAATTATTGAAATTATAATCGGTGTCATAGTTTTAATTGCAGTTTACTTTTGGTCAAAAAAAATCTTGAATTTTTAAATATAGGCTAAATACAATGGGGTAATATGAAAAAAAGATATATATATACAATAAGTTACTCATTAATAGGGCTGGCAGTAGGATATTTGATTGGTCAGCTTTTAATTTATGGATGGGTTTTTTTAAATCTTATATTTAATATTGGAGGTTCTGAAACCATGTGGCAGCTAAATTTTCTTTCCGGTCTTTTAACAGTAGTTTCTCCTTATATCTTTCTAGTAATTGGTTTAATTATAGGTTGGAATTATGGCTACAAAATAGGCATTAAAAAGGAAGAAACCTCTAATAAGACATAATTTACATCAAACAGGTTCTAACGTCGTCCAACCAGGGGGGAGCCCAATTTCCGTTCATTTAATTAGACGTTGTTCGTAATTGACAGATAAGTATAAGAGATTAAACTAAAATAAAGTGTAATTAATAATTTTAATTAAAAATATGAATTTTGAACAACCGAGGATTGAGAACGATCCCGAAAAAACAACTGAAGAGATAAAAAAAGAACGTAAGAGCTTATCTGAAGTTGATAAAAATGATTTAAGCCAAGTGGAGCAGACAAAAGAATTTGAGGAATTAATGGTACTGATTGATAGGATATTAGAAGTTGGAGAAGAAAGAGACAAAGAAAAGGGTACGGGCATTTTATCAAGTGTCGGGTTAAACAAGAAATTTAAAGCTGCGGACAAAGAGTATGAAGCTTTGGCTAAAGAAGCGGATAAGAGAATAAAAGAATTGGGTAAAGAAATTGATATGAAGGAACCTTTTTTAAAGTTTTTTGTACTAACCGCTTCAAAAAAAAGAATTATAGAACAGGCACAAGAAGAATAATATATATTTAAAACTTATTTTTTAACCCAATAGGTTCTAACTTCGTCCAACCAGGGGAGCCAAGAATCCCGAGAGCTATATCTCGGATTTTCGTTTGACAAATTTTAGATTATTATATATAATATAGACACCCTAAAAGGGTAGAGGTGAAGAATCGTGGAAGCAAAGAAAGAATTGGCCTGCTTATTAACAATTATCCTGATTTCTGCTCTTCTTGTTGCGGGATGTTCAACTACAGTTGGGTCGCATGAAATCGCAGTAACGCTAAACGCACATCCGAAATCACCAGGAGCTGGAAAAATTTGTTCCCTATATGTGGAGGAAATAAGAGATGTCAGTTTCTGGTGGATTGACACAACAAGTGTAGAATCGCAGCTACAGGAGATTGAAAATAGCGGCCAATACGATATCTACCAGGTTATTCGCACATACGACACGTATGGTGAGGTAACGAAAGCAGTTGTTTACTACTGGACCAATACCAGTAGGCCATGCGGATAGAACAAGTCCTTACGGGCAGGACTGAAATGAAAATTGCCCGTGTTTTTTATTTAAAACAAGTTCTAACGTCGTCCAACCAGGGGAACCAAGAAGACGGTTTTTATTCCTGACTATACCTTAATATGGTATATAATGAAAATAAAGATAAACCATATTAAGAAAATATGACCTATTTAGATAATAAAATTAAAGAAAGAATAGAGAATAAATTAAAAACCTTGAACTCGTATCAACCGTTGCCGAAATCAGCTCTTTTTAAAATAAGAGAACAATTTGAGATAGAAATGACATATAATTCCAATGCTATTGAGGGAAACAGTTTAACCTTAAAAGAAACTTATCTAGTAATAAATGAAGGCATTACTATTAAAGGAAAGCCATTAAAAGATCACTTGGAAGCTAAAAGCCATAAAGAGGCGTTAGATTATTTATATGATTTAGTCCAAAAAGGAAAAAGAAATACAATCTCCGAAACCCTAGTCAGGCTGTTTCACCAAATTGTAATGAAGGACATAGATAAGGAATGGGCGGGAAAATATAGAAATAGTTCAGTAATAATTGGGGGAGCGAACTATAATCCGCCAGAAGCGATTGAGGTGCCGAAATTAGTAGAGGAGTTAGCTAATTGGATTAGAAAGAATAGAAATAATTTTCCCCCGGTTGAATTTGCCGCCCTTATTCATTATAAACTGGTGGCTATTCATCCCTTTTTTGACGGCAACGGCAGAACCGCAAGATTGTTAATGAATGTTATTCTAATGCAAGCAGGATATCCTTTGGCTATTATTCTAAAAAACGATAGAAAAAAATACTACAATGTTTTATCAAAAGCCGATAAAAGCGATTTGGTTCCCTTCGTACGTTTTATCGCCCAGGCGGTTGAACGTTCTCTTGATATTTATCTTAAAATATTAACTCCAAAGGAAAAGAAAAAAGAAAAGTTTATACCATTGAGCCAATTAAGTAAAGGAACCAAGTTTTCGCCAAAATATCTGAATCTTCTCGCAAGAACGGGAAAATTAGAATCCCACAAAGAGGGCAGGATTTGGTTTTCTTCGAAAGAAGCACTGGAGAGGTATTTGAAAGGAAGGGAAAGAATAAGGAAATAAATTTCAATTATTCATTTAATAGGTTCTAACATCGTCTCGTACGCGGAGCCAAGTATTTTCGTATATTGTGGATAACTGTCTCTGTTTTGAGGCGGTTTCTTGGTAGAATGGGGGAAGTATGAATATTCTTCTTTCCATTCCAGCGATAGTTTGGCTTTTAATTTCTGCAACATTTTTTGCGTTAGGTGAATATTTATCTAAAATATGGGGCAATGGACCGAGTATCCATCTCGCTTTTTTAGTTGTAATCGCATATGCTTTAGGCTCTCTTAGCTGGTTGCCTGCTCTATTGCACAAGAACCAGTTGGCAATAATGGGTACTCTCTGGCTATTATTAGCAATATTAGTCACTATAACTCTCGGAATCTTTGTTTTTCACGAAAAGATTAATACTTTTCAGGTTATAGGTGTAATCCTAGCTATAATTGCAATGGTTTTATTGAATATTAGTTAGACAGGTTCTAATATCCTCAAATAGGGGGAGTTAAATTATATGTTGTATCTATAGTTGTAAATTTGCGGGGTTAATAACAAAAGCACCTGAATGGGTGCTTTTGTGCTAATAAACAGTAGATTTTACTGGTGATTCTCTTTTGGGCGAATGAATTTAATATAGCCCAATGCAAATGCAATTATTAGACCAATAGTTACAACTAGAAATCGGAATTGGGAATTTTCACTCATAAGTCCCCGCATAATGCTGTAGAGGGTAACAAAAACTCCACCCAAAAGCATTCCATCAGCAATCATTTTGATTTTACCCAAAAGCGTCAAACTCAATACAAGGATGATAATAGCAGCGATCAATGAGATAATTGAAACATTCCGGTTGTAAGGCTTTGATTCTTCCATATATCTGTCCTCAGCTTTAATGAATTCTTCTCTTGCTGTTTTTTGCTCTATTGTTTCCTCACAACCTTGCTTTGCTGCATCCAATATCAGGGGGTATTTTGGGGCAGTAGGGCCTGGATAAAAAGCATCGATGCCTAATCCGACGAATAGGGCGATAAGTAGGGCTAAAAATATTGTGTAGATAGGTTTTATTGCCATATAATTAAATTAAGTGTTATTTATTTCGACCATACATATTATCTTAGTTTAGCAGAAAGCGACCCAACTGAAAACAACCTATTAATTTCATCGGCCGATCCAAGAGAAGCTAGTTTTAATCTCTTTTTCAATAATGCGTTTTTTGGTAGGATTAGAGTATGAAAAAGCTTTGGAAATGCCCAAAATGCAAAAGGGAGTTTAAGAATAAAAATCAGGTTCATTCCTGCGTTAAATTTCCGTTAGCAAAGCATTTTGAAAACAAAGAATTCGCCAGAGAGCTATTTTTTCATTTAAAAAAGGAAATAGAAAAAAGCGTAGGCGACCTTAAAATTGAATCTCCGCCTTGCTGCATTCATTTGGTCAGTAATTACACTTTTGGCGCAGTCTGGCCGCTGAAAGACAGAATCAGGATTGATTTCAGGACGGATTTTCAGATCAAAAGCAAAAGGGTATGTAAAATGATTAAGATGTCGGCTAACCGCTATCTTTATTATTTGGAAATCAAGGATAAAAAAGAAATAGACAAACAACTTTTAGGCTGGATTAAAAAAGCATATTTACTCAATAAAGGGTCGGAAAAATAAACAAAATTTAGGCCGCAGTTGAGAAATAAAATGTTTATCGTTGGTCATTTGTTTACTTTACCGCCAATCAGCCGATTTTTTGGTCTTTCTATGCTAGGACTGGGGCGCGTAAAGCGTCTATCAGGAGGAGCAGTAAATTTACTAGGGTCTTTATTATATTTATCTCTAAGTCTTTTTATTTTTAAATTTAAAGACGGCCTGACCTTATAGACTTCGTCAAAAATCTCAATTAAATTTCTCATACTGGCCGACCACTTTAGTGGATCTTTAAAATAAACTTCTCTTGCATGATTAACAATATGTCTCCTAATGTCGGGGCTTTTTTTATTTTTAGAAATTTTCAAAATCCACTCTTTATAATACTTCTCTAAATTTTTGTCTTTATTTTTATCCATATGTTTTATAAAATGATAATCTAAAATTAATATTTGTCAATATATTGACAAATACCGCTTATATTATACAGTGAGGCTCATAAGGAGATTTGGCATGATTGTTACGATCGAAGACAGGGATATCATTGAAATGATGTGTAAGGGAAAGGTTCTTGTAGCGACCACGGGCACATTTGATCTTTTACATGCGGGGCATGTCGGACATTTGGAAAATTGTAAAAAGTTGGGAGATTATCTAATAGTTCTGCTGACTAGCGACGAAAGAACTCGGCAGAAAAAAGGACCGACCAGACCGATTATTCCCCAAGAACAAAGAGCGAAAATACTCGATTCTTTACGGGTTGTTGATTTTGTAATAACCGGTTTCATCTATCCCAAAAACTCTTCCAAGAAAATCATCGATAATCTCCAAATATTGGAGATCTTCCGACCACAAATGTTCGTGGTTGAAAATTATGGATGGGAAGATTACAGGGAAATTTTGGAAAACTGGGGTATAAAATTAATCATCAAAAAAGAAATTTCGGTGCGAATTACAACAACTTCGCAAATTATCAATACTATAATTGATCGCTATGAAACATGACTGATCATCGATACGTGCCCATAGAAAATAAAAGAGACACCCATAAAAGTGTCTCTTTAATAAATTAATTTTTTAACCCGGCACAATAGCAACTGTATATACGGGGCTTCGTATTGTTAGTCTCCAGAGCCGATTCCTGCCACTCCGTCCGATCCTTCGACAAACTCAGGACAAGCCACTTCGAAAAGGACATTCGGCTGAGCTCAGTTGAGGGCCCCAGGACAAGGGAGCGGTTTTTTGGTAGAATGAGATAAAATATGGCGCTAATAAAATGTAAAGAGTGCGGACACGAAATATCTGATGATGCCTTGGCATGTCCCAATTGCGGAAAACCGCAAAGAGATAAAACTCTCTCAGTATCGTTATCAAGGCAGATTACTGTATATTTTGTCAGTTTATTTTTGCCACCGTTAGGCCTTTGGTATGTGTGGAAATATTTGAAACAGAAAGATGACAAATCAAAACAAATAGGCATTACCGCCGCAATCCTGACCGTAATATCTATTATCGTTACAATTTACTTTACTGAAAGGTTTGTGAATTCAATGAATCAAGCATTAAAATCTATAAATATTTATGATTACTGAAATCGCCTTTTAGGTGGTTTTTTAATTAGAGGTTGACTAATTGATTTTTCAATGCTAATATTATTAAGACAAGATAGTTGCCTAATAAAAATTTAGTCGAGTTTATTCAGGAAACTAAACTTTAGGATAAAACCTTAAAACATTAATTAAATTAACTTTATAGTTATGGAAGGAACAATTAAAAACCTTACGGATAAAGGATTTGGATTTATTACCGTTGATGGTGAAGAAAAAGATTTGTTTTTTCACAAGAACGAACTTAAAGGCGTAACCTACGAAGAGTTAAAAGTAGGTGATAGAGTGTCTTTTGAAAAAGGCGATTCTCCAAAAGGACCCAACGCTACAAACGTAGCCCGCATTTAAGAATTGATTCAGTGAAATCAGACAGATGAAAATCAAGCCCGCTCTCGGGCCTGATTTTTTGTTTAAGGTTGATTTTTTTATCTGAAGTGGTAATTTAGGTTATAGTTTTTAAGAGGTGAAAAAAGGTGAGAGAAATGATCAAGGTTGTTACTGTTACGGGAGCAGATGATAGTGTCTGGCCGGAGGAATTAATTCCAATCGCCAAAAAGTACCCCTTCGTTGAGTTCGGCATTCTATTGTCGAAAAACCAACAAGGGGGTAGCAGGTTTCCATCTCGGAGCTGGCTAGAGGAACTATACCTACTGTGGGTTGAAAAAAAATTAACTCTTTCTGGTCATCTATGCGGAGAATGGGTGCGAGACTTATGTCTTGGCGATCCAAGTTTCTTCGAGGAATTTGGATTTATCTGGGATATGTTTGAGCGTTTTCAATTGAATTTCCACGCCGAACCTCATTCAATTGATAACGACAAGCTTTACAAAATTCTCAGACAGAAACTTGTCTCCAAGCCAGTCATTTTTCAAATGGATAGTGTTAACGAAGGTATATATCATTCCCTAAGGGGCCGATCGGGTATTCAAGTATTTCCCTTATTTGACCTATCTGGCGGGGCTGGTCTGGTGCCAAAAACATGGCCAAAGCAGCTTAACACATACTGCGGCTATGCCGGTGGGCTTTCACCAGCTAATCTGCAAAGAGAGATGGGAAGAATTTCCGAGGTTGCTACCGGTCCAATCTGGATTGACGCAGAGACGTTACTGCGATCAGAAGACGATAAGGTTTTCCAACTAGGGACAGTTGGCCACTTCTTGGAGGCGGCCAAGCCGTGGGTAGTATCTCGTTAAAAAACAATTGTATGGGGAGCGTAAAAAATAATCTTTCCGCCCCCCCCTTTTTTTAATTTGGGCGGTTTTTTGGTAGAATCAGATATAATATGCAAGATGATGTAAGAAAATCAAACGTTCGTTACATTAAGAACCTACTGGACGAAGATATTAAAGAATTGCGGGAAAAAAGCAAAAAAGAAGGCTATAATCTAATTGAAAGATTAATCAATGATTTCAAAAGTGGCAAAAATAAATTCAACAAACAAGGAGAAGTTCTTATTGTCTATGAGGTAAATGACAGAATAGTTGGTATATGCGGTCTAAATATTGACCCCGCCGATCCGAAAAGAGGACGAATAAGAAGACTGTATGTATTGCCGCAATATCGAAACAAAGGAATTGGCAGAGAATTAGTCAAAGAGTTAATAAACGATTCAGTCAGGAACTTCAAATCAGTAAGCGTAAACATAGGCGATCTTAATATATCAAAGTTCTATGAAGAGTTGGGGTTTAAGACATATAATAAAGAGAAAGGAATTACTCACCTGTTGATAAACAAATAGATAAAGTGTAGTATAATTGAATCAGCGGTCGGAAAATTCTTCCAAAACCAGGTTCTAATTTATGATGAAAAGACTGCAGAAAAATATTAAAAAATGGAAGGATATCTCAAAAAAGAAATAGAGAAATTAGAATAGTTGATAACGGGGATTTTTATTTATAATCAAAAACTATTATTTGAGTTATGAAAGATAAAAAAGGCGCAAAAAAAGAAACTAAGCAATTATTTAAAAGCAAGATAATAGAGCGATTAGAGAAGACCGCTTGGGCTTTTGTAAAAACTATTGTAGATACGGCACCGACCCCTTTCCTGATTCTTGACCCTAAGTTGCGGGTGATCGTGGCAAATAAATATTTCTACCGAACATTCAAAGTTTCACGAAAAGAAACGGAAAATCAGCTCATTTATAATTTAGGAGAGGGGCAATGGAATATCCCTAAATTAAAGAAGCTTTTAGAGGAAATTCTACCAAAAAAAACCTATTTCAGAAATTTTGAAGTTGAACATATTTTTCCTAAAATTGGGAAAAAAGTAATGCTGCTCAACGGCCGTCAAATTTATGAACCAATAGGGATCCCCAAAACTATTATTACCCCAATAATTCTTCTTATCATAGAAGACATTACTGACTTGAAGAAGTCGCAAGAAAAGATAATGCTTGCAAAAAGAGCAGTAAAGGAAGTCAAGGCAAAATTAGAACAACAAAAGAAAATTAGTAAAATGAAGAGCGAATTTGTTTCTTTGGCTTCTCATCAGTTGCGTACCCCCCTTACTTCTATAAAATGGTATTCAGAGATGCTTTTAGATCAAAAGAGCGGGGAGTTAACCCCAAAACAAAAAAGATATGTTGGAGAACTTTATCACGGTAACGAAAGAATGATTAGTTTGGTGGGTAATTTATTAAACGCTTCTCGAATTGAAATGGGTATTTTGGCTACTAATTACAAACCGACTGATATTGGGGAACTATTTAAAGAGGTTACTAATGAACAAGTGCCCTTTATTCAAGAAAAAAAACATGAGGTTGTTGTTGAGATACCAGAAAGGATGCCAATAATTTCGACTGACCCTGAAATAGTCCGCATGGTTCTTCGAAATATTTTTGGCAATGCCGTTAAATATACTCCGCCCGGAGGCAAGATTACCTGTATAATTAAGAAAAAAGATAAAGAGATTATCATCGAAATTAAAGACACAGGAATCGGAATTCCCAAAAAACAACAAAACCAAGTTTTCAAAAAATTATTCAGAGGAGATAATGTGGTTAGGGAACATTCGGAAGGAACCGGCTTAGAACTCTATATTACTAAGGCAATGGTCGATGTCTTAGCCGGTAAAATTTGGTTCAAAAGCAAAGAGGGCGAGGGAACAACTTTTTGGATTTCCTTACCTCTTAACAGGCGAAAAGATAATTCTGGCCCAAAAATTATTGATAACCTATAATGACTAAAATAAATAAAAAAATATTAATCGTTGAAGACGAAAAAAGCCTTCTTTCAGCCCTTCAAGAACAATTTACGAATGAGGGATTTTCTGTAGTTACTGCTCTAGATGGTGAAGAGGGCTTAATCGTAGCAGAAAAAGAAAAACCCGACCTGATTCTTTTAGACATTAAAATGCCTAAAATGGATGGTATTACCATGGCTCAGAAAATAAAAGAATCTGGCACCAATATGCCGATTATATTCTTAAGTAATTTAGACGATATCAAACACATTAGTGATGCAGTTGGGGTAAACAAATCTGACTATTTAGTTAAATCCGATTGGGAGCTAGAGGATATAGTGAAAAAAGTTAAAGCAAGGTTGGGGCAGTAATATTTAGCGTCCGTCTCTTAGCTCTCTAAGGCTTTTTATATTTCATGTTATGAAATAATAAAGACAAGCTCGAACGGACTCCAGCTTGCGGATCTTGTAAAAAATCGCCAAGCAGGCGGTTTTTTGGTAGAATGAGATAAATACTTATGAATTGGTTATTTTTTGCTTTTCTTTCGGCAATAATGGCAGCTTTGGTGGCGATTTTTGCGAAGAGCGGGTTGAAAAACATTGATTCTACTTTGGCCACTACCATCCGTGCGATCATTATGGCTGCCTTTTTGACGTTGGTCAGTTTTTTTCTGAAAAAATTTCAGGGCTTCTCTTTAAAATCATTTGATTCTAAAGATTGGCTGCTGATTATTTTGGCTGGTATCGCCGGTGCACTTTCTTGGCTTTTTTATTTCTTGGCTTTAAAAACTGGTTTAGCGACAAAAGTAGTGGTTATAGATCGTCTTAGTTTGGTTTTTGTTATAATTCTTGCCGCTCTTTTTCTCGGCGAACATCTTGGTTGGAGAACGGTTATCGGTGCTCTTTTCATGGTTATCGGCGCCATTATGATAACTTTAAAATAACCAGATAACTAAGAATTTAAGCAGAAGTATTTATTATTAATAAAGGTCATAATAATTAAAATTAAATAATAATAAAAGAAACAATAAAAAAACATATGGAACAAACTATATTGGGCGAGAAGAAAAAGAAAAATACAACTATGGCTGCCGTAGCCTATCTAATCTTTTTTCTTCCTCTATTAACCGACTCAAAAGACGATCCTTTCGTCAAGTATCATGTTAAACAAGGGCTTCTTCTCTTTTTAGTAGCTTTGGTATTATCAATTTTTCCATTTTTTTCTATTATTGGTGCAATGATTAACTGGTTAATAACAGTTTTAATTATTGTTTTGGTAGTAATGGGTATAATGAATGCAGTAAACGGGGAAGAGAAGCCACTGCCTTTAATCGGTCAATTCGCAGAAAAGATAAATTTATAGCGATAATCATCGCCAAGACTGCAATCTTTAAAGAAAAAATACAGTATAAAAGGGTCGTAGAATAATAAATAAATTAATATCATCAATATGAAAGGATACGTAATAAACATTGAAGAAGCTACAAAAGAAAACAGCAACTTCAGAAAGGTTCTTTATACAGCTAAGAACAGCCAGTTGGTTCTAATGAGTTTACAGCCTGGAGAAGATATTGGTTTCGAGGTTCATACCTTGGACCAGTTCATTAGGATAGAAGAGGGAGAAGGAAAGGCAGTTATAGATGGGGTAGAACATATGATTAAAGATGGTTCGGCAATAGTCATTCCGGCAGGGGCAAACCACAATATTATCAATACCTCTGATAAGGAAATGAAGCTTTATACGATCTATTCTCCTCCGGAGCATCAAGACGGAGTAATTCGTCAGACCAAAGCAGGGGCAATGGCCCAAGAAGAGCATTTTGACGGAAAAACAACTGAGTAATATAAACAAGAGATCGCCTTAAGGGCGGTTTTTTGTTAGAATAGTGCACTACAAATATTCTTTAAGCGAGTGGTTTTATGGTAAGATAAAACAACATGAAAAAATATCTAATAATATTATTGCTAATGTTATTGGTTTTTCTATATACCTTGTTTGGCCAGCAACTAATCAGGCAAATGTTTTTAGATGTGTTTACTGGGCCAATGGGTAATATTTTGTTCTTTTTGCCATATATAATCTTTCTTTTATTGGGCTTGGCCTTAATTGTCTTTGCTCTTAAAGACAAAATACAAGGCAAACTGAAAAGGTTTTTGCTTTTAACAGGGACTTCAGCATTAGGAGTGTTTCCTTTCATTATTCTTCACAACCTAACTACTGCTCTATTAAGCACTATTTTTAAACAGGAGATTGAAGAACCTTTCTTTTTCATCCTGGCAGTAATAATTTGCCCAATAGGATTTATAGTCGGTTCTATTGGTAGTATAGTCTTGATTAATAAGCAGAAATAACTTATGTCATTAAATAAAAAAGACAAAAGGGATAAACTTTGGACGGAGCTAGAATCAAAGATCCAAAAAAGAGCTAAGAAGAAAGACAAGAAGTTTGTTTTATCTGGTAAATGGAAGAAGCTTGTCAGAAAGCAAGAAGGTATTTCAATTTATTCTGTTGATGGAGAATGGGTTAGGAATAACTTAAGCGTTACTTTTGGCCATGGAGGTCATGGCTATGTTCATGAGTTCATCCCTCTTAATGAAATCTGGATAGATATATATCACTCTGAAGGATGCGAGTGTGAGAATGTCAGGAATCTCCAGAAAGTCTCAAAAGCATTCTTTGAAAGCACTCTTTTGCATGAATTGGTTGAATTGAAAAAGATGAGGAAGGGAATGATATATTGGAAAGCACATCAGATAGCTTTAAATAAAGAGATTGAATCAGGATTATTAGAGGATCCTCATAAAGAAATTAAAACCCCAAAAGATGAAAGATAGATTGCTAGTTAGTATTACCGGAAGAACAGAAGCTGACTGGAAAAGCAAGCTAAAAGAGATTGAAAAGTACAAGATACATCGGATTTCATTATTCTTAGAGTGCTTTGATGAAAAGCAGAGAAAAGCTATTTATCAGGCACTCTTAAACTCTTCAGTTAAGGAAATTCCTTTGGTTCATATAAAGAATGATATGGAAAGGGAAGAGCTTGCTTTTCTTGTTAAAGAATTCAAAACCAAGTATTTAACCATTCATGAATGCAGCTTCGCCTTTCTTAAGAAATGGAAGGGTTTTCATAAATCCTTGTATTTGGAGATGAACGCAGACAATTTCATTTCACAATCAGTAAAAGTAAATAGAATCGGCGGTTTCTGCATTGATCTCTCCCATTTTAAAATTAAGCTAGAAAAATGCTCAAAAGAGTTAATGTATATCTTAAAAAGAAAAGAGATACGCCGTTATTTTGCCTGCAATCATTTAAACGGCTATTCCTATCAAAAGAACGAGGATTTACACACAGTTAACAGTTTAAAGGATTTTGATTACTTAAAAACCCTGCCTAAGTTTGTTTTTGGCAAAGTAATTAGTTTAGAAACCTTTAACAGCATTAAAGACCAGTTGAAATTCAAGAAATACCTCTCTAAATTGCTTTAGGGTTTGACATATCCTCTTGCTTTAGTAAAATCCCTCATATCTTAGCGGTTCGCAATGAATCTGATAGGTTCAGTTTGAAATCCAGCAGAAGAAAAAGGAGGGCTAGACTTGATTTTTAAAGGAAACGGGTGTACTATTAAGATAGAAGCTTGAGAGCTTGGGATTACAAATAGGTATATTTGTTACCCGCTAAAAGATAAATAAGAATACTATTTGCAACTCACAGTTAATTAGAGTCGTTTTTAATTAAAGAAATGACTAAAAAACAACAATTTTTATTGGATCATAACAAGCTGTCTCCTTTAAACCTGCAGGCAACACCGGATCTGCTTTCTCGTTTTAGGATAGAAAAGGCATCGCTATTTAAAGATGAGAACTGGTCGATTGACAAGCTGCGTAGGCCCTTCATTTTATGGCTTACTTCTTTGGTCTGGCAGGAAAAAGAAAAAAAGACTGTATAGCCAGATATTTCATATTTCATTCTAATCAGTAATAAATATATTAATATTTTTTAGAATCATGATAGCCGGCCTTTTAAGAGAGGCGGTTTTTTGGTAGAATTAAAACATGCGTAAAGAAAATCTTAGTAATAATAAGTCTATTGAAAAATACGACCATAAATCTGCAGAAGAGTCTAGAGAATTAATTTCTAAACCAAAGAAGGAGTTATTTAGGATTAAGGAAGAGGAGGAAAGTAAAATAAAAGAAAGAAAAGATCAGGAATTTAAGGTGGAAAGCTTGGAAAATGACTTAAAGAATCTCGAGGAACTTAGAAGATTGTATTCGTTAGATGATAAAATTATAAAAAATACGAAATCATTTTTATTAAATGAGAAAGATTATGGTGATGTTAATAAAAAAAAGATTCAAAAAAAAGTAGAGGAAGAAAGTAAAAGATCAAATTCTAATAAAGATAAAGAAGAAACGCATCCTATAGTCCTATCTGAAAAACCAGAGCAAGAAAAAAATGAAGAAAAAGATTTAAAAGTATATTTTGCTAATAAATTCTTGAAAGCCCTAAGGGAAGAAAAAGAAGATACAATTAAAAGAAATCAAGAATCAAGAATATGGTCCGAAAAAGACGGTATTCCAGATGAAGCAAAATATATGATTGGTAAAAACGCGCTGAAAAAATTAGCAGAGGACCCGAAAATGCCCGAAGATAAATCTCAAACGCTAACGATAATGCTACGTATGATTGATCTTCATAGAGGAATTACAAGGGAAGTAAAAAATGATAATATTATCCAAATGTTTTCAAAAGGAGAGCTAGCTCATTTAATTGATGAATTAAGGTCAATCTTGCCCGAAGAAGCTATAAATGTATTAGAATCAAGTAGAAAGCGCGGGCAACTAGATGATAAATTAAAGTAATTAACCATTAATATGAAAAAAACTATTTATATTATATTATTTACTTTTTTAGGCATTCTTCTGCAACTATTAGTCCATGCTCTGGTTGAGATATGGTATATTAATCTGTTAAATGCAGATTTTTCCAGATATAGTTTAGGTTTTTCCTGGTCTCAATGGTTTTTGATCCATCATGTTTTAACAGTTGTTCTCTTAATACTAGGAGCTCTGTTTGGTTTCTGGCAGGGCAAGTTCTGGTGGCCCAGATTATATGAAAGGAAGCAAGTAAAATAATGAAGACCTGTTAATAACTGTTTTTACTTTCTGTTGTATAATATAGAAAGATGGAAAATGAAGAAAAAAAGACACCTCTTTTATTTAAAAAGATCAGCTGGTGGATTGTAATTTTAGTTTGTTTTGCTCTTGGTTGCATAATGATATTATTAGAAACTTCATTGATTAAATGAAATTAAACCGCCTCTTTGGACGGTTTTTGGTTGGCCTGTGGATAACTTTTCCCAACCTGTTCATTGAATAAGATATAATAAGATAATTACTAAATAAACAAGAATAAACATGAAGTCATCTAAATACGCTTCTTTAGTTGTTTTTGCAGTTATCCTTTTAATCTCAGCTGTTTCTTTGTCTCCTAACTTACGCTCTGGCATATCAGAGTTTTTTCATTCTGTATTTACGGCTATTGCAGGAGAGAAGCAGAAAGAGAATGTGGAAGTATCCTGGGAAGCCAGTGCTGAAGACATTGCCAAGGCCAACAACATGGTTGTCCTAAAAGAAGGTGAGTTTGCTGTCATTACCAAAGAAAATGGTCCTAGTACAGGCAAGAAGATCACCCAGATATTTACTTTGAGTAATGGTCAGACTTTTAGAGTAGAAACTGATCAATCATCTAGCGTAGAGATTATGGAGGGCAAAGCTGGCATTGATACTTTTGTTCCAGCTAATGATCCCAACGTAGTCGTCCATACCTTAGATGATTTTGATGGATACGATGGAAAAACTGACAGGGCCATTAAAAGAAAATTGAGTAAGAATGAGACAGTTCCAGTCATTATTCAGTTTAATCTTGGCTTTGACAAGTACTTTGATAAGAAAGACACTGATGCCAAGAGATTAGACAAGGCCAATAAGTTCAATAAGGCAAGAGATGAGACTATGGGATTGGTCTACGGGGGAAAAGGGAAGTATAAGAATGAGCTTCAGATCATTAATGGTATATCTGCTGATATTGACCAGGAGACACTGGAAAAGCTAGAAAAGCACTCTACTGTTAAAAAGATTGATCTGGATAGGGAAGTAAAAGCAACTCTTGATGAATCCCTGGATGAAATCCATGCAAAAGATATCTGGACCTTAATTGATACCAATAATGTACCTATAACAGGGAAGGGCAAGACCATTGCCATTATTGATACAGGTGTTGACTACACCCATGCTGATCTAGGAGGTTGCTTTGGTCCAACCTGCAAAGTAATCGGTGGATATGACTTTGTTAATAATGACTCTAATCCCATGGATGATCATGGTCATGGCACCCATGTTGCTGCTACTGCTGCTGGCAATGGACTCCTTAAGGGTGTGGCTCCAGATGCCAAGATATTGGCATATAAAGTATTAAATTCAGGTGGTTCTGGATCTTGGGCTAATTGTATTTCTGCTATCCAACGAGCTACCGATCCTAATAATGATGGCAACCCAGCTGATCATGCTGACGTAGCTAGTATGAGTCTAGGTGGATCAGGCAATCCTGATGATGCTGTGAGTCTTGCAGTAGATAATTCCTCAGCAGCAGGCGTTGTCCATACCATTGCTGCTGGTAACTCAGGAGGTGCTTCAACCATTGGTTCTCCAGGAACGGCTAGAACAGCCATTACTGTAGCTGCTGCCTGTAAGGCTTCACAAATTGGAGTCCATTCATATTGTTCAACAGCTATTGCTAGTTTTAGCTCTAAAGGTCCCCTAATTTGGAACGGAGAAGATATCAAAAAACCAGATGTTTCAGCACCCGGAGTAATGATTTGTGCTGCCAGATGGGATAGTTACGGAGGAACAACTTGTTTTGATAGCCAGCACCACAGAATATCTGGTACATCCATGGCAACACCACATGTTGCTGGTGCAGCAGCATTAGTTCTCCAAGCATATCCTGGTTATACCCCTGAAGCAGTAAAACAAACCCTTAAAAGTACTGCCAGAAGCCTTGGTTTAAGCTATGATTATCAGGGAGCTGGAGAGATTGATCTTAAGAATGCGATACCTTTTTCTCCTAAACTGAATATTACTCCTGGAGGTTGGACTATTAATAGTGATCCCACCCAAAAGACAAATACCATACAACAAAGCTTTTCCGTAACGCCTGTTGTTACTGACATTAATAATCTTAATGTAAGCTTCCAGCTTAGTGTTGCAGGTGTAGGCATTACTTCAAACAAAACCATATTAAGTGTTGCCAACAAGACAACTGACAGCTTCATTGCCACTGTTAATATTGATAATGATGTAGCAGTACCCAGTATGTATTACGGTAATATTGTCTTAAGTGAGAGCGGTATAACCAAAGGTATTATTCCCATCACTCTAGTTGTCAAACCCACCCTAACATCACAGACTTCCTTAGTTGATTACGGTTTAGATGATCCCACTGTCAGTTCCTGGACATCAGATCTTAGACTGATTACTCTTAATAATTTAAGAAAAGATGCTTCTCAGACAGTTACTATCACCTCATCCGGTTTGCCAACAGGCGTTGCTATCCAAGCTCCTAGCTCAGTAACCATTCCAGCAGGAGGCACATCAAATATTGAAACAAGATTGAATGTTGATAATACCAAGGTTGCTAATAATTCCTATACAGGCAAGATTTCTATTACTAATTCTGTAAACCAGCTTAGTATTGCTGCGAAATTCATAAAATTCTATGTATTCACAGTCCAGGCAGCTGAGGGCCAAAAAATGGAGAGAATGTCTATTCACGACAGAGTATCGGCAATGTATTATCTGTACTCAGCTTATCTTAATCCAACAAGCACATTCAGCCTATATTTGAGTGCTGCTGGGCCATATGATGCACTAATATTATTCAAAGACATAGTAAATAGCACTAGTTCTAATTCTGTTTCAGTATTTAGGGAAAACATTCTGATTAATCAAGCATCGACCACAATTGTAGTTAACAATAATGAGGCAAAGAACAAGTTGATCTTAACTGCTACTGATTCCGCAGGAGTAAATCAATCTCCTTTATTAAACTATTCTTGCAACGTAACATATTTACCAAAATCCACTCTCTATTTTTCCGTAGGTAATTCTGACTACGTTGATGTATCTCTTAATTATCTGTCTAATATCAGCACTAATTATAAATTTGACTGCATATATACTTGGCCTAGCAGGACTGGAGCAGATAAGATTCATTATATTTACCACACTTTTACAGGTCTTGATAAAGACGTAACCTTAACTAATACTGCCAGCGATTTCAAAAAGATGGATATACAATTTGATGTTGATCAGCAATCAGGATCATTGCAAACAATAATCGGTTACTCAAAAGGCTACCCTGCTTACGGAGGTCTATATAGTACCATTGCAATCCCTGTTACTCAGACTATTTATTCTATGTTGCCTGAAAATGAATATTATTTCTTAAGTGCTGATAATGGCGTAACATCAGAAACCATTTATGCTCCATTTTTTACTATAGGAGACTCTCCTAAAATGTGGTGGTCTTTTTACTCTTTCCCTTCATACACCATTCCAATAGCCAATAATAAGCTATATAACGGTTTAGGTCCGTCATATTGGTCAGCACGATTAAATAATACTGCGACATCGGTTGTAGTTCATCCTTATCTTTCTTATTTAGGGTGGACTGCTCCCTTGCCTGCTTTATTACGACAGGATTATACGATAAAGAACTATGACACTTTTAATTATCAGATCTACAAAGATGGAACCTTAACAGCGACTGGAAATATTCCCAAGCATATTTGGGGAAGTATGCGGTATTTTTGTAGTTATTGTTCAATTTCTTCAGTCAATCTACCGCAAGCAGGTCAATATGAACTCAAAGCCAGCTTCCCATACAAGAACAAAGGATTAGACATGACTGGTAGTGTTCTTTCTAGCTTCAATACCTCATTATCAGATCCTAATCCACCTGCCATTAAGAGACTGCTTTATTTCTCCAACAATGCCAGAAGTGAAGTATATGACAAGACAGTAGGTAACAACAGGATTGAGTTTGAACTAGACCCAATAGGAGGAACAATGACCGGAGGATCAGCCTCATATTCTCTAGATGGCAACACCTTCACAAGCATTAATGTAACAGGTACTAATGGTGTATATACAGCCAATGTACCAACAGGATTAGCTGTTACCTCAATCCTTACCTTAAGGATCGAAGGTACTGACAATTCCAACAACTTACTCTCATATACCTTCCAACTACCAGTTGGAACAGCACCTAATCCACCAAACCCACCACCTTCTGACACCACACCACCTACAGTATCCATGACAGCTCCAGCCAATGGTTCCACTGTATCAGGCAATGTAACTGTATCAGCTA
>Ga0315284_10001538_pt1 | contig 32845 bp, 31 predicted proteins | sample YL17G09_16_MG_FD_203696 | JGI IMG/M metagenome (GOLD analysis project Ga0315284, IMG submission 203696) | Sediment microbial communities from Yellowstone Lake, YNP, Wyoming, USA - YL17G09_16 | ecosystem: Environmental > Aquatic > Freshwater > Lake > Sediment | place: USA: Wyoming | collected... | reverse complement strand
GCATACGTCGTTAGACGAAGAATCTCGGCTATCTTCTCAGTGCTCAGGGATCCAGACTCGCCGGGCTTGTTCGCTATGGCAATCTTCTCAGTGCCTGGAAACTGCTTGCTCAGAACTCGCGTGATGCAACGCGACCGTGTCACATTCTCCGCACTACTGTCCGTGACGACAACAACTAGATCCGGCACAAACCCTCCCACTTCGATTCTGCTCGGGAAGTTCTCGCTCGGTGGCTGGGTCCACTCAATGGTTCGGACAACTGTGCCTAGGTCTGACCCTTTCAGAGCATCTGCCGTTCTCTTTGTTCCAGCGGCACTGAAACCCACAACAAGCACGTTCAACTCAACATGCCTAGATTCTTTGCGCACACAGATGAAACACAGGGAAATGAGTTAAGCTTTGGCTCCCGCAGTGAAGTAGTGCTGAATCTTGGGGAGGTACTCGCCTACCGGGGTCTCCCATTTCCCGGTCTTTTCGTTGAAAAGGTCGAAGTAGCGTTCGAACGGGAGGGGATGACGTTGATGCATGGTCTGGATGAAGCATGAGTCGAAGTGGCCTCTGAGCATATCCAACCCCCGGAGAAAGCCATTGATGTCTTCGGCAGACAGCGATATGTTGATGCAGAACTTGTGCCTCGACTCCATTATCATGTACAGCGGATGTGGGAGCTGGTAGAAACAGGAAATGATCGACTCAACTGGCTCCCTTGGCTCGAAAAAGCAGTAGAGAGTAACACTCTCTGTTTGGGCAGAGAAGGTTGGCCTGTATCTCTTGATGATGCCGCTCTTCTCCATTCGCCGGATTCTCTTGTTGACCTGAGGCTCAGACAGTCCCAGCATCTGCCCGAGCTCTCTCAATGTGGTCTTGGCGTCCTTGAGAAGGCTTCTCAATATGAGGACATCCTTTGCATCAAAGGCTATTGGAACAGGATTCTCTTCGAGTCTGATCGCAGGTCGCTTCTTTGTCTTGATCGTCTTCTCAAGCCTCGCTGACCATTCATCCCAGTCACAGACCCACCCATGGTCAGGGTCGAACCGATTGAAGTCCCCCGGCTTTGTTTCATAATCGGCTATGCTGAAGATGTAGTAGTCCGATATCACGCCTCCACGCTTCATCGCTTCCAGAAGATCCGGGTTCGTGCTTGGGGCCTGCAGCGAGTAGGCAGCGTGGGCGAGGAACCCGTTGTATTTGCCATAGGTTGGAGTGTAGAAGTACATCCAGGGAATCATTTCAAAAATCTCAGTGGGAAACCGATGCCCGCTGTTCGCCTGTTCGAGAATCAGAAAGCTGTCGCCGAGCCCTAACAATCGCTCATGCGTCATGACCATCATGGGTTGGAGATGACCGTTTCTAACCATCCTCGCAATACGGTAACGCACAGTCCGCGAGGGAATGCCAACCTCCGTACTGAGCTCTTCAGCTGAAGCCTTACCTCCCAGCCTCTCAAGTGCGCTGACGATCTTCAAATCATTCTCGTCTATTCGCTTCTTGTTGTGCATGGGAGGCGTTCGGTCCATTTCTCAATCCTGACTCCATCAACTTCTGGCTTTGGTCGCCTACGACCGCAATCGTAGGAGGCCTTGCGAGTGCGAGAGTCGACCTGGACATCTCTGGCAAAAATATATAAGTATACTTGCCAACAATTTCTGTATAGGTTTGGTCACGGCAACGTAGGAGTGTATCCTTTGCCGAGAACCAGCGACCTAGACAGGTGAGTCGCAAAGGTGTCCTCATTGAAGAGTATGCCCAAGAGCGCCATAGTTGTGCTGCACCAGCTTACCGAAGAAGGGCCCATGTCGCCGAAGGACATCACCGACACATTGGATATCTCCCCGAGAACCGTGAGCTTTGCACTCAAGTTCTTGTTGACGTTGAAGCTCTGCCGCAAGGTGCCGAATCTGACTGACATGCGCCAGCCGCTGTACGTCGCCGACAAGGATAGGGCCAGAGAGTTGACGATGGACCTACAGAGAGCAAAGGCCGAGGCGGCAGTCCGCAGAGTCATGATGTAAAATCCGCACGTCATGGAATCTATGCGATACCTTTGTCCGCATTTAGCCCGTCGACCCTTAATCTGCAGGCTATCAACAAAACCTGAACTCTCGAGTTACGCTTGTTTCCTCTCACCGGAATGTCGGCTTCTGGTCCCACCTACACAACAGAGTTCATATACTCAGAACGGCGATGACCTACGGCAGTAAGCTGAACTTCCGCTGAAAGAGGAAACTGGGGGGCGGGCACAGTGAAATGCTACTTCCATGACCAGAAGGATGCTGTGGGATTCTGCGTGACATGTGGCAGGGCGATGTGCAAGCAGTGCGCAGTGACGGTCGGGGGTCGCCTGCACTGCGAGTCGTGCTACATCGAGAGCCAACTGGGGCCTGAGACTCAGACACCAGCAACAGAAGGTCGCACCACACCGAATGCGAAAGTGACACCTAGGCCAATGCTTCTGTCAATCGGTGCACTTGGCAGTCTCGTTGGTGTGCTGGTACCAGTCGTCAGCTTCTTGCTCTTCTATCAGTGGCCTGAGGGTCCATACATCCAGCTATTGTTGCTGGGGGTCATGAGTCTTCTCACAGGGCTCTGGTTTGCCGTGCAGGCTGTTGGATTCCTTGGCGTATACAGAAGCTACAATGAGATCATGGGTCTTGTTGCCATTGTGTTTGGTATTATCACAGCTGTAGCCCATGGAGCTTTGGGGGCATCCCTGCTTATCATCCGCTCTGTTTACTACTACAGTCTATACACCTATGTGCCTTTGATCTACCAAGCTGTCACTACAGCTGTTCAAGCCACTGCCTTCCTATCAATCAGACAGCAGACCGGTAATGAGAAGCTGTTCGTTGCCACTGCGATAGCGTTGGTTGCTGCAGGAAGCATCTCATGGCTGACGATCGCTGCGCCCGTACTGTCTGTTTCTAACGTCTTCGTAGCGATTTGCTTCCTCAAGATCCGGATGATGTCTGAGTCCGATCCCAAGCCACAAGAGCCTATCTTCGACCCACTTGAGGAACTGCAATAGCGTGACTTTGCCACTCCATGTGGACACACATCGTTCCTTTTCTAGGCCAGATGGAGCACCGCAAAAGCATAAGAGTGGACTTATACATACAATCGTCACAGATTTAGTCCATCGAGAGCTAGACTGGAGAGAGGGCTAATCCATGCTCTGGATTGTCTTTGCTGTATTCCTGGTGGTGGGGCTTGCAGCCTTCGCGCTTGATCGTGCCTCGAACAGTGTGAGGAATGGTAGGGGCTCCAAGAAGTGTTACACGGACGCATCCAGCATCCAGAAGATATACTGTTCTAAGGTCGTTGACAGCGCCTACTTCCCCATGGAGTCTGAAGACTGCGTTGAAGCATGGACCATGGGGAAGAGGTATAGTGGAGGCTAGGCATCCGTGGATGCAGAGCCGGCGTCTGAAACAAGACTGCACGTATCTGCTATTGCCAGTTGTACCTGAGTGTCAGCTGCATGTCCACGGACCAGACACTAGTCTTACTAGCTGCTTCGAACCAGACAACCCACACATAGCCTGATGCATAATTGCGGAGGTTGATGAAGTCGTTCACGGAGTTGATGTGGTCACTCTGACTGAGCAGATAAGGTTCCACTTCTGCCCATGTTGAATAGGAATCGAACGCCGCCCGGCTCATCTCATAGACGGCTATGTGTATGGTCACGCTGACGATGTCTGATCCCTTGTCGATGCTGATTAAGAAATGCAGGTCTGGGACAGTGCTTGTCTGTACTTCGCTTGAGGCCACCGAGAAGTCCCATCTGTAATAGGTGGGTGAATAGAGTTCGACGTCCTCGTTCGTCCAGGTTTCGATGCTTCTTGTTTCATACGAACTCTGGGGAGATAAGCGGGGCACAACCACTGCGACTACGACTACAACGGTCACAAGTACTGCGATGATGATTACGACCTTCCCGCAGCCTTTCTTTGCATGCTCCTTGGGTGGTCCATAGCCTTCTGACGGTGCCAGCGGTATTTCGCTCAACTTTCATCCTCTTTGTCTACTAATGAAGAACAACATCACGTTGATGAGGTTCCCTATTAATGTTGGCAGCCCTAGGTCACTCTGCCAGAACTGGAAAGCAAGAGAACCGGAGGGTCCTGCATGGGCAAAGGCACGACACACGTAGCGGAGTCCCAGAGTCTGATCCTTGGGGCCGCCGGCTTTCGGTGCCATTCAGCCCGAGTACTTTCAGACCCCTCAAAGGGTATGCAACAGCTGCGCAGAAGTTAGACAATCTTCGACATTTCCGAGTAGGGCTCAAATAGCTCGAACCATATATCTCATTGAGGCTGACTCGACACAATCCAGCCTCAAGGAGTACGACCCCAGTGCCGTTTCTGGGAGGACAAAGACTCCTGTGTCAGACTTTGTCCAACTCACAATGAACGGTGCACATCTATTGACTGGTCCTTTCCCTCCTTCCAGTCTCAGGGATTGTCGCGACCAGTGCCATAGCTATGAACATTGCGACGACCAGGTATAGAATCGAATAGAAGTATGAGCCGCCGAACCTGAGGGCCTCCAATATGAGAGAACCCAAGAAGGCTCCTAAGTTGCCAAGCCAGAACGCGAGACCGGCGCTGGCCCCCGCCAACCGCGGCCCTACCGTCTTCATCTCTTCTAGTGACGAGAGAGCTATGGGCATTATGCTCACTAAGAAGAACCCAAGCACGGCAGACGCTGCGAACGTTAGGAGAGGTATCCCGCTTGTTCCCACTATGAATGTCGCAATTGCCCCGGCTAGAGTGCCAATGATCAGGAATGGCTTCCTTCTCTGGACTTTGTCCGAAACACCTGAAAGAATGAGAGACCCAGCGATTCCAGCAGTCAGAAGAAGGACCTCAACTATCACAGGATTGCTGAAACCTCCCCCAACGGAAATGCCCAAACTGGGAAGCAGCTCCTCGAGAATCGCAGTGAGCCCGATGAAGATGCCAAAGCCAGCAAAGAAGCCATAGGACAGAATCCAGACGTTCTTGTCTTTCAGCATGGCCTTGACACTGGCCTTCCCTTCAACTACCGGCTCAATCTCAGGCGGATGCACGGGTTTGTTCCGTGCAACCGCGAAGAAAAGAGCAGTGAGAGCCGCTGCCAGCACAGTATAGATGTAGAGTATGAGCAGGATATTAGCCCGAGCAGCCTCCACAGTAAACCCAAACTCTCCGTACAGAGGAACCGTCCATAGTAGCAGACTCAAACTGGACCCCAGCAACATACCCAGAAGCATGAAGAGCGTGCTGACACCAGTCGCAAGCGCCCTCTCCTTTCTTGGGAACCAGTTGACACTGAGATAACTGATGCAATCTTGCACCATGACCGAGCCTGCCGAGAGACCTAGCTGGCACAGAAGGATCATCCAGAAGTCATTGACCACGAATATCCTGAGCGCGCCGAAGGTCGTCTGGAGGATAGCACCAAGTCCAGCGACAACGACAAGCCCTTTTCGATCCGCAAACATCCCTACAGGGAGTGACAGAATGATGAATGCAAGCGGCTGTGACGCCGTCAGGAGTATAATGGTCGGGTCACCAGGAGCGAGACCAAGTACAGGGGTCGCTTCGGCCCGAATCAGTGAGAATGTTAGCCACATCGCTTGTCCAATCATGAAGATGAGGCCGAAGACAAGCAGAACGGCCCACCTGTACCTATAAACTCGGACTTCCTCTGACAATAGTGTGACCCTCTACACGCGTTCAGTAAGTATCTGGCATAACATGGCTACTCAAACGGACTAAAATCGGTTTCGTAACAGAGCGAAACTTGTCGTACGTTTCATATACTCATCACATCACCTCCCTCCTTGGTAGTCTTAGCATGATGAGACATCCTGAATCTGCAGAGGTAAGTGCGACTGCTAGACCGTCTGCAGGGTATCAGGAGCTTACAGTAGAGGAGACCCTTCGCCTGCTTGAGTCCACGACGGGAGGGCTTCAAGAGGCAGACGCTGAGTCGCGCACCCACAAGTTCGGTCATAACGAGATAGCTGAGGAGAAACAAAGCGCGGTCAAACGGTTTCTCTCGCACTATTGGGGTCCGATGCCGTGGCTGCTGGAGTTCACGATACTGCTCTCGCTCCTACTAGGGCACCTATTGAACGCAGTAATCGTGTTCATCCTTCTCACGATCAACGTATCTGTTGGCTTTGTCAACTCATCGCGCTCGCAAAAGGCGCTTAAACTCCTGAGGAAAAGAGTTGCGACTAGGACCAATGTGCTCAGAGATGGAGAGTGGAAAACGACAGAGTCGCGAAACGTCGTGCCTGGTGACGTGATACAGATCGGATTGGGCGAAATCGTATCTGCAGACTCCAAGCTAATCGGTGGCGAGGTTTTCGTTGACGAATCTGCTCTGACCGGGGAGTCACTGTCTGTTCCTTTGCACGAAGCAGACATTGTCTACTCGGGTGCAACTGTCGTCGAGGGAGAGGCGAGGTGTGTCGTCGTGAACACGGGCGAGTCTACAGCCTTCGGAAACACGGGACGACTCGTCAGAATGGCGCATCCGGCATCACATCAGATGACAATGGTGCTTGGAGTCACGAGGTTTCTACTGCGTTTCAGCCTGATGGCGCTCATCCTTACCTCCATCTATGCCTTCGTCGTGAGTGCCGAGGTGTCTCTCATCCTGACTCTCGTGGTCATGTTCCTGATGGGGTCAATTCCCGTCGCATTGCCCGCAGTGTTGGCAGTGGTCGAGTCCGTCGGTTCCTTAGAGCTTGCTCATAAGGGAGCTTTGGTGACAAGGCTTGATTCCGTTGAGGACGCGGCCTCTATTGATGTGGTCTGTATCGACAAGACAGGGACAATCACTCAAAACTGGCTGTCGATTGTCGAGGTGGCTGCATTCGCAGGACACTCAAAAGGAGACGTGAGCCTGGCTGCCGCCTTGGCTTCAAAGGTTGGAAGCAAGGATCCGATAGACGAGCTCATCATCGGGCTTGCTACGTCGCGAGGTCTTCGTCTAGACTCATATGAACAGGTCTCATTCACGCCCTTCGCACCTACTCTAAAGAGATCAGAGGCAATCATCAAGGATGGAAACAAAGAGTTCAGGGTGGTAAAGGGCGCACCACACGTGGTGATGAGTCTGTGTTCGTCGGATCAAGATACTACTGCACAATTCAACAGCAAGCTCGAGGAGTTCTCCCAAAGGGGCCACAGAAGCCTTGCGGTTGCAGAGTCAGACCCGGACAATCCCGAGAAGCTGAATCTGATCGGTCTGCTCGCAATGGCCAATCCCATCAGGCCAGACTCTAAGGACATGATTGAGCAACTGCGAAGAATCGGCGTCAGGCCGATCATGCTCACTGGTGACAGTCTTAGTATTGCCAGAGAGATAGGCCGCCAGGCCTCTGTGGGAGAGCGAATCGTACGACTCTCAGACGTGAAGGATGCTCTGGACTCTCACGAACTCCACATCTTGGACTACGACGGATTTGCCGAGATATTTCCGGAGGACAAGTACAAGATAGTGAGTCTGCTCCAGTCATACGGCCATTTTGTCGGGATGACCGGCGATGGTGTCAATGACGCACCAGCTCTGAAACAGGCTGAGATGGGTATTGCCGTGAAAAGCGCCACTGACGTGGCCAAAGCATCAGCCAGCATCGTATTGACAGAAGACGGAGTCGGGGTCATAACAGAAGCGATAATGACCAGTAGGCGTATCTATCAGAGGATGCTCAGCTGGGTGATAAACAAGGTCGCAAAGACAGTACAGATAGTTGGTATTCTGACTCTCGGTTTCGTGTGGCTCCAAGATCTTGCCATCACACTCACAGGGATGGTCTTGATCGTCCTTTCAAATGACTTTCCCACGATGTCGCTTGCCACTGACAATGTGAAAGGAACACCAAACCCCGACGCTTGGAACATGAAAAACATAGCATTGCTGGGACTGACCGTAGGTCTGTTGCTGATCGCACAGGGCATACTCACCATCCTCGTAGGGTTGGACGTTTTCAGCATGAACACTGAAACGCTCAGCGGCTTCCTGACACTGACTCTGATCTTCACGAGCCAGTTCAGGATACTCATTGTCAGAGAGAGAAGGCGCTTCTGGTCATCTCGGCCCGGAAACGGACTTGTGACGGCTGTGATTGGCACGTCAGTCGTCTTCTCTGTTGTCGGTGTCTTGGGCATTATCATTCCTGCTATCACCTATGCTCAGCTCCTCTTCGCGTTGCTCATTTCAGGACTCTTCACTCTGATTCTAGTGGATCCAGTGAAGTACTGGGTGTCAAAGAAACTGGGCTTCTAGTCAAAGCCTCCGTGACACCATTTCCCTGCCCGAATTCGAAAGCTGCACCCGGAATGCATATACGACACGGCCATGTCTAGACAGGCGGAGAGGAAAATGACCGTGGGCAAAACGTCGTTCGGGTTCGTGGAGTCACAGCTACGGAAGAAGAGCTTCGGAATCCTCGGGACAGTTGGTGGAGATGGCAGGCCACACTCGACAGGTGTGCTATACGGGATCCCGCCTCCTCCACATCCTCTGTTGTTTTACGTTATGACTGGCAGGAGGTACCAGAAGACCAAGAACATGATGGCAAACCCCGCCGTGTCATTCGTCGTTCCGTTTCCTCACTACTACCTGCGTTTCGTGCCAGCCAACTGCGTTCAGTTCCAAGGGACAGCTGAGATACTTCCAGTAGATGACCGTTCATTGTAAGTTGGACAAAGTTGGACACAGGAGTCTTTGTCCTCCCAGAAACGGCACTGGGGTCGTACTCCTTGGGGCTGGAATGTGTCGAGTCAGCCTCAAAGAGATGTCTGGTTCGAGCTATTTAAGCCCCTACTCGAAAATGTCCAAGATTGTCCAACTTCTACGCAGCTGTTGCATACCCCTTGGGAGTGAAAACGTTCCGCCAGTCGAGGATGCTCAGGATGAATCTGCAACTCGCGTCGGATCCTGAGTCGGTCGTTTTCATCAGGATCACATCTGACAGTAAGCTATACTGCTATGGCGTCGGTATGAGCATCATGCGCCTGAAGAACGATCATGCTGCGGGCTCATATGTAGTCGAGGTCCCACCAGAGAAACACTGAATACACTGGTGCCACGACAGAGAATCAGAAAGAAAAATGAGAGAGGGGGTGAAGTCCCTCTACTCCTTCTCGTACTTGAAACTCAGCTTAACTCGAACGCGGTAGGCCGCTATCTTGTTGTTCTCAATCCTGACGTCTTGCTGAATCACTTCTGCAACTCGTATGTCACGAAGATGCTTTGAGGTCTCCGCGATGACGTTCTTGACTGCGTCTTCGAAGCTCTTCGGGCTCACTCCGACTAGCTCGATAACCTTGTAGATACTCTCTTCCGACAACATCGAAACCCTCACTGCAGTGAAGTGGTATAAGAAACGCCTCTTGTGACTGAAAAGCATTGTTGCCGCTTGCTTCTGGCGTTCCCGGCATTCTACCTGCTTAGATTCGGACTTAAGCCTAGTTGGCTCCGGACCGGTTGAACGCAGAGTTCAGAGCCGCCTTCAGATCAGATAGTAGGTCGTCAGGATCTTCGATACCCACAGACAAGCGAACAGTCGACTTCGATATTCCCATCTTTGACAGTATGTGTGGGTCGATGTTGTAGTGCGTTGTGAGTACAGGGATGCTGGCAAGACTCTGGACGCTTCCGAGTGAAACTGCGTTGAGAAACAGCTCCAAGGAGTCTACGAACTGCTTGGTGGTTTCCAAATCACAGTCCAACTCAAGTGAAAGCATGCCGCCAAACCCATGCATCTGTTTTCGAGCAACATCGTGGTGAGGATGACTAGGCAACCCGGGGTAGTGGACTCGTCTTATCCTGCTGTCGTGCGACATGTACTTAGCAAGATACAGAGCATTACTGTTGTGCCTCTCCATTCTCAAGGCAAGCGTCTTGATCCCTCTGTCTAGAAGGAACGACGCAAAGGGGTCCATCGTACCGCCAAGGAGTTTCGCTGCACCCCGAATCTTGTCTATAACGTCCCTTTTGCCGGAGACCGTGCCGGCAGTGATGTCAGCATGTCCGCCCAAGTACTTCGTGGCGCTATGCAGGACTACATCGATGCCAAGTTCGTAAGGCCTCTGATTGACTGGGGTGCCGAACGTGCCGTCGATGACACTCAGGACTCTTGTGGACTTGGCAACTTCAGCCACAGCCTCAATGTCGATAATCTTGAGCGTCGGGTTGGTTGGGGTTTCGAAGTAACACAGGTTGTACTTGCCGCGCGAACTGGACAACCTATTGACGAACTCGTCTACGTCAACGAAGTCTACTTGAATGCCGTTGTGCGGCATGACATCCTGGAAGAGGTGGAGAGTTCCACCGTAGATCGAATCCGAAGAGAGGACCCTATCGCCACCCTTCAGCAGACCAGTGATTGTGGATGATATGGCCGCCATTCCGGAAGACAACACTACTGTGTCCTCTGTGCCCTCGAGAGCACTGATCTTCTCTTCCACATGGCGAGTTGTTGGATTGCTCCATCTCGTGTACACGTCCTTACCAGTCTTACCTGCGACAGAGTCAAGCATGTCCTGCTGGTTTTCAAACACGAAGGTTGATGATTGGACCACAGGAACAGACACAGGTCCCACTCCCTGAATGTTTCGCCCCTGAACACATAGAGTGGAAAAACCCCGCTGAATTGGGTTTGGCTTTTTCATCTTCGATTCACCGCACTGTTTCCGGGTTGTTGCCTGTTGGCAGCAATGCGATACTGCATACCATGAATTCTGAGCCGGTATAAGAGCTCTATCGAGACGTTGGCCAAAGACTATCCCGATGTGCCGGTGCTTCTACGACTCGGAATACGAACCACTTCGCCTGCACTTTAGCCCTACCTCACGATTTCCCTCAGTGGTGTCGCACCAGTTCGTCGTTGTATTGGTGGAAAGCAGATTGTGCTCAAGTCAACACTTATTGACTGAGTGGTCAACAATGATAGGTTGATATCCGGTCTGTTCGATATGCAGGTGAAACATCATGGAGTCCGATGAACTATTCGAGGCAATCTCCCATCCCATGCGCATCGAGATCCTGCGAATCCTAGCAAGGAGGCCAACTCGCTTCGCGGACCTCAAGAGGAAGCTCAAAATAGATAGCAGCGGTCTCCTCGATTTCCATCTAAGGAAGATGCAGTACATTCTGACGACAAACAGCGAGGGGCTCTACACTCTCAATGAGAGAGGAATCGCGGCACTCCAAGCTGTGGAAACCGTATCTCATATGGGCTGGCAGAGAAGATCGTATTTCATAAACGTGTTCGTGTATGTGGCAATGAACGTCTACTTCTTCTTCGTTGTTGTGCCAAATGGTGTGCCAATCTGGCTATATCTGATAACCTTCGCCCTGACAACAGCATGGATAGTGTTCTACAGCTACTGGACGTTCGTCAAGCGGAGAATCCATCTCAGAAACCCGGACGGCTCCAAGCCAAGCCCGACCAAACCGGAATAGGCATTCCATTGACTAGGAATGTTGCCCGAGAAGAGCATGGGCTGACTGCCAGCCGGTGCACCCATGAAGGCCATTATTCGAAGCCACAACCACAGTCAGTCCTACGTGCTTCGTACATCGACGTCACGGAAGCAGGCGGGGCAGACAAACCTCCGCGGACTGACCCATTCTGTATGCTGCATCTCCAACGGATTGCCACAGTGAGGGCAGTACATGGGAACCATGAGAAATGCCCTTGATCTGGGCTTAATCTGACCTAACGATTCGCTCTGTGCAGGTTCATCGAATGTGACTGGCATGACCCCTTCTGATACCGCTTCATATTGCCGTGCTCCCCTCGTAACAACGGCCAACACAATTGCCACGGTCGAGAAAACCAGAACCATGGTAATCAGCGTTGGCATCAGGATAGGACTCACATACTCCGAAATGCCCAGATAATCGAAATATAGCATCACAATGCCCAATGGGGCGACCATGGTCAGAATCAGAACGAGCCAAACAACGAAACCGACCTTATTGTTCACCTGCGACCCCGGACCGAGTCGCCGGCTCCGCCCTATAAAGAATCCTCGGATTCATCCAAACTCGTGGGCATGCTGCCAGAGTCGCTTCATCATACACACTGCGGACACGGGACACGCATTCTTGAACTCCACCGACTGCTTCACGTCTGCCGGAACAGTTTCCTTCTCCACTCGCGTGAATCCAACCTTAATGAAGAAGCTCTCTGCAGTCGACGTCAAAAGAAAGAGAACCGCCACATCTCTCTTCTTCGCGTACTCTGTGATAGCGTCAGTGAGCTTCGTCCCATACCGTTCATTGTAAGTTGGACAAAGTTGGACACAGGAGTCTTTGTCCTCCCAGAAACGGCACTGGGGTTGTACTCCTTGAGGCTGGAATGTGTCGAGTCAGCCTCAAAGAGATGTCTGGTTCGAGCTATTTAAGCCCCTACTCGAAAATGCCCAAGATTGTCCAACTTCTGCGCAGCTGTTGCATACCCTTTCCCCTGATGCTCGGGCTTCACCGCCAAAGAGCGCAACAAAGCCGAGCAACCATAGATCTCCAGTCCCACGCACCCAAGGATAGGACGACCTGTCCTGTCACTCACCTTGATCTGGATGAAGTCGCTCAGGTGCTCGGCGACCCCCTCAATGGGCAATTGCACTAGCCGGAGAAGACTCAGTATCTGAGGAAGATCAGACACCTTGGCTGGCTGAATGTAATCGGTGCGTTTCATAGCGCTCCCCATCCGCTGGGCCACCTCACTCTATTAGTATTCCGCCTAACGCCGCGCTACTTGGCTCCTATCATCCTCTATGACAACGGTCTTATTCCTACTAAAAAGCAATTCGCATTACTGGAGTTTCTATATCCATAGAACAAGGTGTGGCTATATGCAAGGAAAGATCTGCATCGTCACGGGCAGCAACTCGGGAATCGGAAGAGCGACTGCAGAAGGGCTGGCCAAGCTGGGTGCAACAGTCATCATGGTCGTTCGGAATCAGCAGAGAGGCGAAGAAGCAAGGTCCGAGATAGTCAAGACTTCGGGCAATGACTCTGTCGACCTAATGCTATGCGACCTGTCCTCCATGAGTGATATCAAGAAGTTCGCAGGCGATTTTGCGAGCAAGTATAGACGCCTTGACGTTCTGATCAATAATGCCGGGGCCGTGTTCAACAAGCGAGAGGTCACAGCAGACGGGTTTGAAAGGACTCTTGCAGTGAACTACCTTGCCCCCTTCTTACTCACGCGTGAGCTGCGTCCCACGTTGAGGGCCGCTGCCGCGTCGAGAGTTATCAATCTCACGTCAGGGCTGTATGTGCGGGGGCATGTTGACTTTGCGGACCTGCAGAGCGCACGTCACTATGGCGGCATGACCGCCTATGCGAACGCAAAGCTCATGGTCTTGATGTTCACATACGAACTGGCACGACGCCTCGAAGGGACAGGCATCACAGTCAACGCTGTTCATCCCGGCTTCGTAGCTAGCAATCTGGGAAAGAACACCAGAAGCAAGCGATCATCAATCATGTTTGGAATGATGCGTCCATTCCAGATCAGTCCGCAGAAAGCGGCAGTCACACCAGTATATCTGTCGTCATCACTAGAGGTTCAAGGCATGACCGGGGGATACTGGAGCAAGATGCATGAACGGAGGTCATCTGATGCATCTTATGACCGAGAAACACAGACGCGTCTGTGGGCCGCAACCGAAAACCTGCTGAGCCTTGGCGTCTAGTTCTGGGATGCTGGCCTAGACAGCCGTGGTTCCGACTATGGTTCCTGTGGAATGATCAGTATTGCGATGATGTATCCCAGAAGGCCGACGCCGTACAAGAGGGTAAACAGGACCCAGAGTAGCCTTACTATCGTTGGATCGACACCAAGGTATTCTGCGATGCCACCACACACACCAGCGAGGACCCGATTCTTCTTGGAGCGGAAGAGCTTCTTCCCCTCAGAAGGCATAGGTACTTCTGCCACTTTGTCACCACTCTGCTTTGGCTGCCGCGCTGTATTAAACGCTTTCGGGCAATGCTGAAACTGGATGTGCGGTCGCCCCCTGTAGAAGCGTTCCGCACAAACTCCTATCCGTTTGAGCGGCGATGGGCGCATGCTTGCTGGGCTCTGGGATGTCATGAGAACCGCAACGTCCAAGTCAGTCCGGGAGAACGAGTGTGCATGGAAGAACACGTGATTGGACTGAAAGATGGTAGGGAAATCACACTCCGGTCCCTAACCGTCGATGACAAAGAGCGCCTACTCGCGATGTTCACTTCCATGTCAGAAGAGGCACTCAGGTGGGGTATGCCGCCCTACACCCGGGAGAAGATTGAACGCTGGTTTGCAGCCCCCCAGGATATGATCGGTGTTGCGGCACTTCAAGGCGACCGAATGGTAGGTCACTCCACGATCTACAAGCAGCCCCATCCAAGACGAAAGGGCATTGGTGAACTGGTAATCTACTTGCACCAAGACTTTCATGGAGCCGGTCTGGGTACAGCTATGACGAAGCAGATTCTTGCACTGGCAGAGGAGCAAGGTATGCACAGAATCGGTCTCGAAGTGGTTGAAGACAACAAGGTAGCCGTGCGCCTCTACAAGAGATTTGGATTCAAGACCGAAGGAAGGTTGAAGGACTCGTATTTCGGGGGAGACAATCGATACCATAACAGTCTTCTCATGGGCAAGGTCCTGCAGTAGCAGTAACCAGAAGCTCATTCTTGATAGCAGTCTTCTCAGTGCTCTAGTGGCGGCCCTTGCAGTCTGTGAATGCTATTCACGGTTTCTGCGGTCCACAATGGTCGCGAGTCCAAGAGCAGGAGTTCCAGCGTCAGACGTGACAAAGCTTACGCTCCAGCTTGGGAGCGGAGGCACATCACCGCTGCTGAGCACTTCCTGCCACGCCTCGTCTGTCAGACGATCACTCATGGACTGAGTGAACTCGTAGTATGAGAACACGCCACCCCTAGCCAAGTACACCTGACCATCTATGGGGAATGCGACAAATATGAGCATCGGATCGCCAACCGCCTCTTCAAGCACGGTCTGTGTGTTCGAATCGGTGTGCACATCTGCAATGAGGGACATGAGGCGATCCGCATCTGATGTCAAGGAGGTGTTTGTTGGGACCTGAGTCACGTTCTGCAGAGTTACGTATGCAGAACGTATCTGAATGATGTCTGTGTCGTTCAGTGCTTCCCCTGTCAGTTCCTTCAACGAGATTGACTTCAGCTGCAGAAGGAACCCCAGTAGCGTCTCGAGCTTCTGATCAATGCCATCTGAGAGCAAGCCTCGACTGCTGAGGCCAACACTCATCATCTTGCATAGAGAGGCCAGCCTGGCATAGAGCGCAGGCACTGGCTCAACGTAGCCCGCTACAGTTTCCGGGGGCATGCTTGTATATGAGGTGTATGACTGCTTCGCGTAGAGAATGGTGTCATGGCGTAGCTCAGTCCATGAACCAAGTGCAGTGTTCAGCTGCTTGTCGGCCCAAGCATCATTGCTCATGAAGAGTGGATATCCATCTCCGAGCGTGTTGAGAAGCGGCAGCAAGGAGTAGAGCCACAAGTAGTAGAGATTGTGTGTCCACTCCTGCCAAGAGATGTTGCCAACCATTTCCTGCAGCATCTCCATCTGGTCAACATACCCATAGTAGTCCTTCTGGTCCTCGAGATACTTCCACGCCCTCTCTGAACCGAGTGCCGCCATCACATCGAGGCCCTTTGGCATTAGACGAGGGTTACCAACAGTGCCGACATTGGCGTAGACAAGCTGACCCAGAATGTAGCTGTCAGGGATGTACCTCTGACCCATCAGCCGCATGCCCTTTGTCGCATTGAGGTCTTCAGCAGGAGCAGCTGGAGACCCTAGAATCAGTGGGCTACGCAGCTCACGTGCGGCACTGATGAACTGCCCCAGCAACGTGTCGTTGTTCAGTGTTCCAAGGTTCGGATCGGGTCCATAAATGCTTCCAATGAGTTCAAGATACTCAGGTGGCAACAGGTCATCGGATGCACCAACGAAGAACACTGTGGGCTGATAGATGGCGTCCCATGCTTGGTACCCAGTCAGTCCGGATTCGAAACCTTCGAGCTGATTCGTGAGCGCCAACGAGATCAAGATGGCCTGAGGTGTCTGCTCCCAAGCTTGTTCAGTAAACAGCCTGAAGGCGACGCGACCGTACCACATCATCGCTTTGAAGTAACTGCTCAGAACCTCGCTCCGAGTATAGTGACCGCGGGCCACATACTGAGAGAAGTCCTCGTCGTAGCCCATGAACCATGCAGAGGATATCCCGGAATGCGAATCTATCAATGATAGTACTTGATCGACTTCGGATGTCACCTCAGAGGGTATCGAGGTGTTATTGTCGATGAGGCGGGCTGCAACACCGAAGTAGGCGACGTTTCTCAGAGCAGCGTCTTTCCATCGTCCTTCTGTGGCACCCAGATACTGCGCATAAGAGTCGCTGAGCATGGACGTTGTAAGCGCGCTGACCAGGTCCCAGAACGAGTACACCTCTGCCTCCCGGAGAGCGAGATCGTACAGAACGTGGAACGCGTGGAGAACTGAGTCAGTCGTGATGAACTGAGGGACGCCTTGCTCATGATTCGCAAGCAGAATCTCGTATATCTGCTTGTAGTAGGACTGAGGCTTGACGAAGAATCCATTCCTCTCAAGCAATAGTCGGTCTGATGACGTGAGGTATGGGAACTGGTTCAGATTCACAATGTTAGAGAGACCAGTCCCGAGACTGTAGCCCGGCGCGTTGGGAACGAAGCTCTCGTCATAAGGGACGTAGTCTGCAAAGGAGGTGGGCACGGTGACATTGATCGTGAAATACTGCGGATTCAGGTGGTTGTCGCCATTGGGCAAGAACCAGAACACGCCTGAGAATATACCAAGACCTGCGACAAGGCTGACTGCTATCAGAGAAGCGGACACGCCTCCTGCAATGATCTTGCGCTTCGTCTGATGGTCGAGTTCCCTCACTATTGGCGCCGGAATCATGTACTATGCACTGTCACAATCGCACTTAGTGCCACGGAATAGAACATGGTGTTCAGAGATTAGAACAGGGAAGAGATTATCTGCAAGGGGAGCAGCCGGCGCCTTGGTGGCGCGTGTGACGGGCGAAGAGAGAGATACTAATGCGTTGGAGGCAGAACTCAGAGGGAACACGCTGAGAGTCTACTGGTACATGCTGCAGCAGTCGAAGCCCGTTGGTGTGAGAGAAGTGCAGCGCGCACTGGGTATGTCCAGCCCGTCCGTAGCCAGCCATCACCTCTCCAAGCTTCTCGATCTTGACCTGATAGCAAAGCAGACAGACAACTCCTATGAACTCAAGCAGATAGTGAAGGTAGGGACACTCCGCAACTTCGTAGCGTATAGAGGAGTACTCCTTCCAAGATATGCCTTCGTGGCTTTCTTCTTCACCGCATTTACCCTCGCCTACGTTGCCGTTGCTCTGTTTATCCCCGTAAGCGCGTTCGACAGGTATGCAGCTGTGGCACTGGGCATTGTAGGCGCTCTATTCGGTTGGTTCGAAACGTATCGCCTTTGGAGGATCAAACTCGTCTGACAGAAGGTGATCGCTCATCACCCCGTGTGGAATCTGAGAGAGTCTGCAGTGTTCGCAAGCAATAGCGTGAGTCGAAACAGGTATCAGGAGCCCTAGTCGGCATCCGTGCACATGCTGAAGGTTCTTGTCATCTACGATTCCGACACAGGGAACACTGAGAAAATGGCGGCTCTTGTCGCCACCGGCGCTCGAGAGGTCAAGAACGTCGAGGTTGTCGTCAAGAAGGTTGATGTGGCGACCCATGAGGATCTGTTGAGCGCTCAGGCCATCATGATGGGTTCGCCAACGTACTATGGACAGATGTCGGGCAAACTCAAGTCATTCATAGACACGACTGTGAAGATACACGGGAAACTGAGAGGCAAGGTGGGCGGCGCGTTCACGAGTTCAGGGGGTACGGCTTCAGGTGCGGAAACCACTCTTCTCTCCATCTTGAACACGATGCTAATACATGGAATGGTGGTTGTTGGGAGAGATGACAACAAACACTATGGCGCGGCTGCCGTGGGAGCACCAAAGGACAAGGAAGCAGACGTGTGCAAGGAGCTGGGGAAGAGGGTCGCTGAACTGACTTTGAGAGTCCATGGTGCACACAGCTAATACCAAGACAACTCCAGTACTTAGGTCAGCGAGATGAGGGCTAGTGAGGGGCCGTCGATTTCCTGTCGCGATACGCAAGGCCGAGCTTCCTCTTCTTGCCCGTCACCATGTATATCGCTCTCTCTGCTATCATGAATGCATGGTCGGAAGTGCGCTCGAAGTATCTACCCACCAATATGTAGAACAGAGACATCCTGGTTATGTCCTGCCGCTGTCGAAGGTATCCCACGATCTCTTCAAACATGTCTTCTGTCTCTTTGTCTGTTTGTGCCTCTAGCTCCTCCAGCTCGCCAATGCCAGACAGGTCACCTGTGAGCAATGCATTCATGGCAATGTCAACGGTTTTCTTGGCCATCTGTGCCATGCGCGGCAGTATCTGCAGTTCCTTGTAGTGCTGGAGACCTTGACTCAAGTAGACTATGTGAGCAATCTTGTATGAATAGCGTCCTATTCTGTACAGACTGTGTGCTACATGTAGGTATGCCGCAAGCTTCCTGAGGTCTCTGGCAACAGGCTGTCTACGTGCGATGGTCTCGAAGACATGTGCCTCAACGTTGTCCGAGAGTTCCTCGATTGACCTGCTCGCTTCCTTGACCTTGGATGCAAGGGATAGGTCCAGAGCATCAAAAGCCTTCATCGAGTCCAAGACGGCGTCGGTGACCATTTCCTGTTCTCGTCGAAGCTTCTCTTCAATCTCTCCTAGGTAGATCTCGATTTGGGTCTTCATCTAATCACCTACCCGATACGGCCAGTGATGAATGCTTCTGTCCTCTCATCAGCTGGTGCCTCAGCAATGCGGCTCGTCTTGTCGAACTCGACCAGCTCACCGAGATAGAGGAAAGCTGCTTGGTCAGACACCCTAAACGCCTGCTGCACATTGTGTGTGACCATTATAATCGTGTAATCCTTCTTCAGCTGCACTATCAGGTTCTCGATCTTGGCTGCGCTTATTGGGTCCAAGGAGGAAACAGGCTCGTCCATGAGAAGCACAGGCGGATCCACTGACAGTGCTCTGGCAATGCAGAGTCTCTGCTGTTGGCCCCCTGACAGGTTTGGAGCAGGGTCGTCGAGGCAGTCCTTGACTTCGTCCCACAGGGCGGCTCTTCTGAGAGATGTTTCCACAATCCGCTCCAGCTCGTTCCCATCCTTTACACCATGCAATCTTGGTCCGTACTTGACGTTGTCCCTGACGCTCATAGGGAAGGGGTTTGGCTGCTGGAAGACCATCCCGATCTTTCGTCTCAGCTCGTAGACATTCGCCTGGGGACCGTAGATGTCTTCTCCCTCTAGCAGGACCCTGCCCTTCATCCTGAAGTTGCCAATAATGTCGTTGAGCCTGTTAATCGTCCGAAGGAGCGTGCTCTTCCCACAGCCTGATGGTCCCATGATAGCTGTTACTGCGTTGTCACTGAAGTGGCATGTGATACCCTTCAGGACCTGCTTTGGTCCAAACCACGTAGAGAGGTCGTAGATCTCAATCTGATGCTTCCACGCTGCCATCACACCAGTCTCCTAGTCACCTTTCTCGATACGTAGTTGGCCACCACGTCCACGGCCAAGACTATAATGAGCAGAGCGAGAGCAGTGGAGTGGGCCTTCACCTGAAGATACGGCCGGGGGTCACTGACATATGCCCAGATTGTGTAGGGGAGCGATGCAACCCATGACGCCGGACCCACAATCGAGGTCGGGACGCCGAGGCTGTTGCCCGATGTGAAGATCAATGGGGCGGTTTCACCCATGACTCGTCCTATTGACAGTAGCACCCCAGTCATAATGCCCGGGAAAGCAGCTCTTATTGTGACTCGCCAAGTTGTAGTCCACTTTGTGGCTCCCAATGCAAGAGACGCTTCTCGCAACGAAACCGGGACCTGCCGCAACGCCTCCTGAGTCGTCCTTAGGACTGTAGGAATCATCATGAAGGCTAGAGTCAGCCCTCCTGATACAAGTCCCATTCCCACACCAAGGAAGACCACAACAAATGCGAACCCAAAGGCTCCGATTACAATCGACGGTATGCCGGCCAAGACATCAGATGCGAACTCAACCAAGTTGCGTATTCGCCCTGGCCGGGAGTACTCGTTGATGTATACTGCGCCCAACACACTCAGAGGAATGCCAACCCCACCCGCGACGAGCACGAGAAGGATCGTCCCGACAAGTGCGTTGCGGATGCCTCCTGCCAGAGAGGGGCCCGGGAGTGTCGTGAAGAAGTCCAGAGTAAGTCCGCCCAGTCCCACAATTGCCAGATGGACGACAACGAGGAAGAATGGAAGGACAACAATCAGCATTGCCACCGCGAACACGATCTTCAGAAGCAAGTCCTTCAGCTCGCGCCTGGTTCTGACCAGCAACTGAGCCTTCACCCAGAGCAGCAGTCTTCTCTTGCCCTCGATCTCAGGCTGCTCAGGAGTTGAGGGAGGGGTTTCACTCACCTCATCGGAAGTTGCGGAAGCATGGTCTCTCACCATTTGATCACACCCTACACCAGACCTCTGGTCTTCATTCCCCATCTCACGAACCACTTGGCAATGATTGTGAAAGATATGGACATCAGTAGCAGAACAAGTGCCACTGCAAAGAGCGCTGACCTCCAGAGTGGAAAGACGAAGGCATAGCCGAGCTGATTCGTTATTATGCTGGTCATGACATAAGTCGGGTCGAAGAGTGAGTATGGAATCTGTAATGAGTTGCCTGTCACCATGAGCACAGCCATCGTCTCGCCTACTGCTCTTCCCAGCGACAACACTATTGCGGCCCCTATGCCTGGTATGGCCGCAGAAACGACAATCTTTCTCGCAGTTTCCGTCTTAGTCGCACCAAGCGCGAGTGAGGCCTCTCGGTACGTTCTGGGGACAGACTGTAGTGCATCATCAGAGACTGCTACCACTGTGGGCAGCAGCATTATGGCGAGGATGGTGCTGCCGGCAAGAACACTGAGGCCATTAGTTGAGCCTTGGAACCACGGCATCCAAGATGTCAAGGGGTTCGACTGTACCGCAGGTGCAAACGAGTCCCTGATCCAAGGCACCATCACGACATAGGCCCACAGTCCGTACACTATGGAAGGTATTGCGGCCATCATCTCTACAATCATCCGTATCGACGTTCTGATCCTCAGTGGGCAGAACTCGCTCAGGAACACTGCAGCGCCAACACCCAATGGAACAGCCATTGCGATGGCTAAGAACGTGCAGACGAAGGACCCAACTATGAACACCGCAATGCCGAAGAGGTCCCTGTTTGGGTCCCAGATGGGCTGTACAAGAATCGAAGGCCCTCCTTGAGGATCCAAGAAGATAGGTGTTGCTTCGTACCAGAGAAAGGCCAGAATCAGGATTATCAAAGCAGAACCTGCGAACGCTGGTACGAGAAGGACAAACCTGCCAACGAGATCCTGCGCCGCCGGTCCCCGGACTCTCCTGACTGTCCGAAGCCCACCCAAAACGTATGACCAAATCCTTCTGGGAAACCGGAGCAGGAGTGAGTTCCCTGAAGGTTCTTCTGAGGTCATCTTCTTCTCACCAAGCTCTGCTGTCGGCCTTCAGAAACACTAACTCGCATGTTGAAACCCCCATTATTCTAGTTGTCTGATGGAGGAACTCGGGGAGAAGAACTGGTGCCTGCCAGCTCTCCCTTCGGTGGCGAAAGCCTACGCTGATGGTGCTAGCGTACCAAGGGCGTTCAGAGTGTATAGGGCTGCCGCCGTTCCGTTGATTGGCACATATCCGACCCCAGCTGCGTATCCTTGACCCTGTGCAATAGCCCAGTCGAGGAACACAATGACGTACCAAGGCAGGTTCTCCTCGTTCACCAAGTAGTAGAGAAGCCTGGCTATCGGGTATGCATCGGGAGTGGGTGAGTTCATCAGATTCTGACCGGGATCAGCCAACTCGGAGGGGATGGCCTTCAGAGCATTCTCCAGTGACGAGGCCACCCACTGACCATTTCCATAGTTGTAGAGCTCAGCATCAGTCAGACCTTCCGTGAAGGCAAGACCCACATAGCCTATCGCCTTGATGTTTGCCTCAACTCCTGAAGCAACACCGAGATTACCAACAACTGCATTGATCCCCGCTGCCCACGCGATGGCCTCGTGGTCGCCCAGTGTCCAAGTGAAGTTCGCGTGAGGGTTCGGGTTGCTGGTTGATGTCATCAGCCACTTGCCGAACGTTGCAGTCGTGCCACTTGCGTCAGATCTCACGAACACTTCTATCTCGCCGGCTGCTGCTACCTGTACGCTGAAGGTCGACTCAAAGTCCTCCCAAGTGGTGATGTTGCCTTGGAACACAGCCACAGCCATGTCGGAATCGAGTCTGAAGATTGAACCGTTGACAGAGGGATTGACGACAATGGCAAGTGCATCAGCCGACATGGGCAGAATCTTCACGTTCGTGTTGTTGCCGCGGTAGTCAGCAGATGGGTAAGAACTAGATGCGCCGATATGTATCAGGCCTTCAGCCACTTGCGACTGCCCAAGGCCTGAACCACCAGCTGCAGGATTGACCATGAAAGCGGGGAAGTCCTCTTGGAATCTAGTTGCCCATTCTTGGCTGAGCTGATAGAGTGTCGTGGAGCCAGCCGTGGTGACCGTGTAAGTTGCTTGGCCGCTAGGTGACATGACTACCAATACTGTGCCTGCACCTATGACGATGCCAATCAGCAAACAAACGAAAAGATTGGTCACATTCTTGTTCATGTTTCTATTCTCCTTTCTATCCAAAACGTCGCGACAAGCAACAGAAGATAAATGATGTGCATGCGTTTCAGCTGCCTGCAAATGTCGTATATGCTTCATATGCCAACGCTTATCAAGTCGGGCCTAGGAAACGGCCATGTGACAATAACTCGAAAGCTGAACAAAGTCCGCAACTCATTCTACCTCTACTTGCCTCGGGAGTGGTGCGATCGGTTTGGTCTCACAGACACTGAGAACCCTGAAGTGAGAATCGATGAAACCGCAAGCGGCACACTCGAAATCCTGCCACCCCAGGTAGAGAAGCCGCTGACAGGTCCGATCAGGTTCGCTATGGACAACAGTGGTGGCGGGAGCATTCAGAGTCTCCTGGTCGGAGCCTACATTGTGGGGGTAGACTCCTTCGAAATCTCATTCGCAAAGCCAATCGACATGGCAGCGAGAGAGGAAACGAGTAAGCTGGTGAGGCGCCTGCCCGGGTTCGAGGTGCTAGAGGAGGACGAAAAGCGCCTACTCATAGGAGACACGAGCGAGAAACAGGTGATCAGCCCCATTCTCAAGCGACAGTTCTCCACAACGAAGTACATGCTCACAGGGCTTCTGAGAGCAATGAAGACAGGTGAACTCGGCGAGGCTAATACTATCGTGGACAGGGATGAGGATGTCGATCGTCATCGCTACTTCGTCGAGCGTCTGTGCCACCTTGCTTTACAGGACCCGACATATGCCAAGAAGATTGAGATCTCACCATCCGATGCACTGCACTTCAGCTTAGCGGCCAAATACATCGAGCGCATAGCCGACCACATATGCGGGGCGATGAAAGAACTCGTCAAGCTGGGCTCTGTGGATCTGGAGGTTCTTGGCCTCGGCGACGAGCTGTTCAACGTATACGATACCGCGTCACGGGTCTTCTTTGTGGTAGAAACCCAGCAAGGGAACCACAGCTTTGACGCTAAGGTTGAGTCGGCGGACGCTCTGAAGTCTTTGAGCAATGCTGAAGACCTTGCAGATAGACTCGCAGCTCTCGAATCATCAATCGAGGACACGCCCTCCTCTCACAAGGCTGTCTTCATATACCACCTGATGAGAATCGCTTCCTATTGCGCGGACATCGGAGAGGTCGCTATCAACAGGACAATCGGAGCTCATGTGTAGTTTCAAGAGTCGACATTGACTAGGCGTGGCCCACTGAGGGCAGAGCCTCCGTGACATGCTGGAAATGACCCACAGAACACGCAGGGGGTCAGTCCAGCCAGTATCGGCATCACCTTCAACGCTGTTCGAGTACGGAAGTGAGATTACCTCTTTCTACATCCTCTTGTTCGGAGTACTGCCTGCATCCGAACACATGGTCGTTTTGTCTTCGTAGCACGGGTCAGGCTCAAGTGTCCCAACGAACGTCCCTGTCGCAGGATTCCCCTTGCTCATGTTGTCAGGTGCACAGTGTTATATTACGCTGTAACCTTGTCATCGTGTGAAACGCGTGCTTTTCATCTGTAGCGGGAATTCAGCCAGAAGCCAGATGGCCGAAGCAATTCTCAGACTACTGGTTAGTGGCAAATATGAGGCGCATAGTGCAGGGACATCAATCGCCCCTGAGGTCAACCCACTTGCCCTTGAGGTGCTGAGAGAACGCGGCGCTGACGTGCGGGGCCTGCATACCAAGAAGGTCGACACGTTTGTGGACCAGTCGTTCGACCTGGTTGTGACTGTTTGCGACAAGGCCAGACAGGTTTGCCCGTTCTTCCCGGGTGCGAAACACACGGAGCATTGGTCAATCGAAGACCCAGCCACATTTCAGGGCAGTCGCGATGAGAAACTCCAGAAGTTCAGAGAAATACGAGATGAGATTGAGCGGCTCATTAAAGATCGCATCCTTGGACCTGCCACACTCCAATAGTGCTGAGAGGACCGAATCGGAAGTCAGTATGAGCTGCCAAACATCTGCCGGGCATGCAGAAGAAACATAAGAGTAGGGTCCCTGAAGCTGCTCCATGTCTGAGACTCTCAGCGAGGAATTGAAGAAGACCTTCATCGCCTGCCAGAGGCAGGAACTCACCGAACACATAATCTACGACAAACTCGCAGGGTCGGCCAAGGACGAGCAGAACAAGAAGACCCTGAAGCAGCTCTCAGAGGACGAGCTCAGGCACTTTAACATCTGGAAGGAACTCACGAAAGCGGAGCCGAAGCAGAGCTCCCTCAAGGTCTGGAAGTACATGCTGATCTCCAGGCTTTTCGGCCTTACCTTTGCCATGAAGCTCATGGAACGCGGGGAAGAAGGCGCAATGAAGTTCTATGAGAAGATTTCAGAGCAGGCGCCAGAGGCCCTCGGAATATTCAAGGATGAGACCGAACATGAGAAGCAGCTTCTCGAGATGATAAACGAGGAGAGGCTGAAGTACGTTAGCTCGGTAGTACTCGGTCTCAACGACGCGCTCGTCGAATTCACGGGCGCACTAGCTGGCTTCACCTTTGCCCTGCAGGACGCGCGGCTGGTCGGGATGACTGGTCTGATAACAGGGATTGCCGCGTCGCTATCGATGGGAACGTCAGAGTACCTCTCAACGAAGTCGGAAGGCGGGGACAAGAGCCCGCGCAAAGCCTCCATGTACACCACCTCAGCCTATTTTACGACCGTGTTTGTCCTGATAATGCCCTTCGTGCTTCTTGAGAACATCTACCTGTCTCTAGCCTTGTCTATATCCAGCGGCATTCTCATAATCTTCGTCTTTACTTTCTACATCTCGGTTGCGAAGGACCTGTCGTTCCGGAAGAGATTCCTGGAAACCGCCTCGATAAGCCTCGGCGTGGCCGGACTGACCTTCGTGTTAGGCCTGCTCGTGAGGATTCTCTTCGGTGTTCAGATCTGAAGCGCTGGACATTGACAGGCAGACGAGAGAACTAGCAGGCTTAATAGGTCCTTCAGAAACATCCAGCCCATGCGCCGGAAACCGCTTGTCGTTTTCCTGGTCTTAGTAATAGTAGTCGGCGTCGTCTTCTTTGCAGGGAATTCTCTGCCACCAAGCACATTCGACCCGGGCGACAGGTATGCATCTGACAGGCTTGACTACATGGGCGTGATCTATACCAACCGTTCAGACATCTGCAGCTACAACGAAGGATACAGCGAAACCGCAGACTGTCCTTGGGGATTTGTTCACAATGGCATAGACTACTTCTTCTACAACAACTCTCAAGTCATCGCTGCGGCACCGGGCTACGTTGAAGATGTCAGCTGGCGAGAGAATCCGGACACCACACTGAACATGTACAACATCTACGTGGTGATCCGCTTCAATGCGACCGTGGTTGTTCGCTATGGCTTTGAGCCCTTCACACATGTGGTCGGAGATCAGAACAGGCAACTCAGTATGCTGTCCGTGCAGGAGGGAGACTGGGTCCAGAAGGGTGATGTGATAGGCCGTTTCCTTTTCGTTAAAGATGCTGCACACATCCACTTTGGAGTCGTGACAGGCAACGAATGGCTAGACCCTGAACCGTTCTTTGGAGGAACTGACCGCACAGAGATACTCGGGTTAATCCACACCTACCATCCAGACTGGGACCTTTCCTATCCCGCCCCGTAGAACGTAGGCCGACTCAGTTGCCGCCTATGAGCCAGCTATCACCCAGCAATCCATTTATGCGAGTGTGGCCGACCGTGCGGTCGGTACTGGAACATGCTAGACTTGATTGCTGCAGCCATTCTCATGGTTTCATTGATTGTACTTGCTTATGCAGAGTATCGCAGAGATAGAAGATCCACCGGGCGGAGACCTTCGAGTGCGGAGCGAGCCCCACCGACACCCCCAGCCGCTGCCGTGGAGAAAAAGCGCGATGCGGGAGAGCTGTTGAAAGCCGAAGTCCCGATGGATGAAGAGAGAGCCAGATGGCGGAAAGCCGCCCCTGAGATGGACAAGTCATCGGCCATCGACCGTGAGGCCCTTCGGGAGGCAATCGCCAGTCCCAGTCCTCCGTCGGCCAGTGCCGCTCCAAGCCCAGTTCCTCCGAGCGGTACAGATATGAAAGACGTGCTTGAGCGAAAGTCCTCGATATCGTACTGGGAGCGAATGTGCCTGAAGGAGGAGTACGACCTCATTGTCACGCTACATGAGGCGGAAGTGATAATCATCGGGCCCGCTGGGTCAACGACAAGGGTGTCCGAAACCACTTACCAGCTGCCAAAGTCCGGTCAGGTGAGAGTGGTCCCAGTCTGCAGCGGGTGCAACATCTCTCCAAGCTTCAGGGACATCAAAGTCCAAGAGATTGAGAGCCAAACAAGAGCCGAGTTCAAAGTGCTCCCACTGACCACAGGGAAGTATGACCTGACAGTGGAGTTCCAGCTGGTCGACCAAGGCGGGTCTGTCAGGCCTCTGGGAGTGGAGAGGGTCAGTGTCACGATTCAGCCGAGACCGATACAGCTGAACATCGGGGGTCTGCATTTAGATGTGGGCAGAAAGGTACCTACCTACTTCTCGATGTGCGGAAGTGTCTTCGGATTCTCATCGTTCGTCTTTGCCCGATTCGGCGTGAACCTAGAGCAACAACTCCTCGCCTGGAGCGCAACCGTTAGCACAGGACTTGTCGGAGCAATGATGATTCTCCTTGCGATTCTGTTGCTGGCGAGAGGGCTCAAGCCACTGATGACGGTAAAAGGTATCATACTCAAGCCCCGCTGAACATCATAGAGCCAGCCGAGAAGGTGTTGGGCCACGGTGTTGGAATCGGTTCGCACGGCAGAACCGTTTCCTGCCAACAGAATAGACGAGAGCGCCGACAACAGCTAGCTGACCAACTCGATTGCGCGCCTGATATCCTCGACCATCACCCTTCGTATGAGTCAAGGAGGGATACTGCTCGTTCCTAACATAACGCATATGTGGAGAGTGGGCCTTCCAGAGTCCATAACCTCCTCTCTGTGAAATCCTATGCCAGAATCACTTAGGATGTCAGTGACCATTCCTGCTTCACCTACGGAAATCTACGAGGCCTTCTTGGACAGCCGCAAGCACACCGCGATGACTGGCGCGAGAGCATCCATAGACCCCACCGTCGGCGGCGAGTTCACCGCGTGGGACGACTACATATCCGGTACCACTGTCGCCCTTGAGCCCAGCCACAGAATCACGCAAAGATGGCGTACCACGGATTTTCCCACCAATGCCTCTGACTCCCTACTGGAGATCATCCTCGAAGAGACCCATACCGGGACAAAGATAACCCTGAAACACACAAACATCCCCGAGGGTCAAGCAGAGCAATACAGGGACGGTTGGAGGGAGTTCTACTTCGAGCCGATGAAGAGGTACTTCAAGAAAGAGCAGGTTGGGGCAAAGAAGGCCAAGACGACTGGAGCCTGATGCCTGGGAAGAGGCACGGTTTCTCCTCCGGAAGAAGCTACGTGCATCCCTCATGGAGTGGTAAGCTAGCCAACTCAATCGCCTGCTTGACGTCCTCGGTTATCATCTTCTGTTCGCTCTTCTCGATGAGGTTGCTATTACTAGTCAAGAAACAGGACGGAATCATGTGCTGGTCTTCTTGGAGATGTCTGGCTCTCTTCAGATTCTCTCACATGTCGACTCTCTTCTGAAGCATTCTGGCACACATGAGAATCCACACTCGTAGCCATACTAGGTGAGCATAAGCCGAGGAGCAGTCTCTTCTGTTCTCCGAGACAGGCCGCAGAAGACCGTCGTCGACAGGCGGTCTCTGCGGTCTTGGCTTCGGGATAGCCTATGTGGATGCCCTGGCACCTGTCCTCCTTCTCATCACCACCAGCAATGCGATGATTCCGACACAGCCAGCAATAATGATGATGTTCCTACTGCCAGGATTGTCCAGGGCACTAAGGGGATTGGTCCCCGCCATCACCTCCGCACCGTCAAGATATGCGTCATTGTCGCTATCGTCGTCCGTCGGGTCCGTGCCGATCTTGACCTCATACGCGTCGTTCAGGTTGTCACAGTCTGTGTCCATGCATTGGAGGTTGGTGCCCAGAGCTATCTCATCGAGGTCGTCCAGCCCGTCGTAGTCAGTGTCGCCCACGGTGACCCCAAGCTTGTCGAGCACTGCCCGGATCTCGTTCATGTCACCAATGTAGCTTGCATTGAGCTGTGTTAGACGCGCACTGTTCTGAGTGGCAAGTGCCACCACCAGTTCCAACTGAGTCGCATTACCATCCAGGTCCTCGTAGATAGTGTCATACCATGCCTGCGGTATGCCAGGGTAGGACGTCGGGTCAGTAGCATTGGAGCCGTACGCAACCTCGTATCCGTCGAGGAAGTTGTCATTGTCAGAATCGATGCAGAACGGATTCGTGCCGTGCACTCCCTCTCCCCAGTCAGAGAGCCCGTCCATGTCCTTGTCGTCAGAGAAGACTGCCACAAAGCAGTCGCCGCCTCCGTTTGGCGTTGAGTCGTACGCATTAGCAGTCGGGAAGTCAGGAGAGATTGTGAAACCGGCGAGGTAAATGAAGCCACTCTCCACAGCAACGCCCATTGCCTCATCGTCGCCTGGCCCTCCCAGGAACGTGCTGTAAATGAGGGACTGCCCATCAGCTGCGAACTCAGTCACGAAGCAGTCGCTCGCCCCATTGTAACTGGAGTCGTATGCATTGACGGTAGGGAATCCAGAAGAGAATGTCCTGCCCGTGACGTATGCTGAACCGTTCTCCACACTGATGCTCCGAACGCGGTCCTCCAATGATCCCCCGAGGTATGTGCTGTAGACAAGGGACTGGCCGTTGGTCGCAAACTTGGTCACGAAGGTGTCATAACCCCCATTGTCGGTCGAGTCATATGCGTTTGCGGTCGGAAACCCCGGACCGTACGTCGTGCCCGTGACGTAGGCGAAACCATTCTCGACGGCGATATGGGTCACATCTTCATAGTCTGATATCCCCCCGAGGTACGTGCTGTAGACGAGCGACTGGCCGTTGGCGGAGAACTTTGTCACGAAGCCGTCGGAGAGGCCGGTGAAGGTCGAGTCGAATGCGTTAACGGTAGGGAATGCCGCCGAATTCGTGTAGCCTGCGACGTAGATGAAGCCGCTCTCCACAGCAATCGTGTACGCGATCTCCCACGATGCCCCTCCGAGAAACGTGCTGTAGTTGAGGGACTGGCCGTCGATTGCGAACTTGGTCACAAAGCAGTCACGAGGCCCACCGATAACCGAGTCATATGCGCTGACAGTGGGAAATGCGGAAGATCCTGTGTAGCCAGCTATGTAGGCAAAGCCGCCAGCTACAGCTATACCGCGTCCACTCTCGTCATCCGTCCCCCCGAGAAACGTGCTATAATTGAGGGACTGACCGTCAGCCGCCAACTTTGTCACAAAACAGTCATATGTCCCGTTGCGGGTCGAGTCGTACGCATTGAAAGTGGGGAAGTCAGAAGAGCGTGTGTACCCTGTCACATAAGCGAAGCCGTTCTCCACGGCGATATCGTATGAGCCGTCTTCTGAAGAACCTCCGAGAAAAGTGCTGTAGACGAGAGTCTGACCGTCAACAGCGAGTTTGATGATGAAGCAGTCTGTCCACACGCTGAAGTTTGACTGGTATGCATTGACCGTCGGAAAATCAGAAGAAGACGTTCGGCCACTGACATAGACGAAGCCTTCCTCAACGGCAACTGCAAATCCTCCATCGCCGCTCGACCCACCGACGAAGGAGCTGTAGGCAAGAAGCATGGGATCAACAACCAGACTGCAGGAGGTATCGTATTGACCGAGGTTCAGAGATACCGTATTTGTATCCTCAAGGTGAAAGCCACAATCGACAGTATTGGGCACAGGGTCTTCTTGGAACGCCATGAGTCCACGATCGGAGATCGCGAGAGCCCCCTTCCAGATGGTCACGGAGCTCTCCTGCACATCAATCAGGTCTGCGTCAGGGTATCTCAGTCGTATCAGCCCAGGGTCTGCATTGGGCGCGACGACGAACTCGTACTTGAGGTTCCCATCGAGGAACCCGTACACAAGATCGATTCCCGGGTAGATGTCGGCGTATCTGAGCACTGCGCAGTCCTTTAGTCCGGTTCTCCACCTGCTCGGGTCGTTCCCATACATGTAGTTCGTGACTGAGCCCGTTGGTTCCTCACCGACAGGGATGGTCTGGCTGCTACCCGGAAACTCAAGCCTGAGGAAGGTATCACCAACAGCATAATAGACCTCTGAGGCCCCGAAGTAAGCGACCACATCGACCCCTCTGCGGCACAGGTAGTAGATATCGTCCTCGCTTGATTCTGAAACAGCGAAGTGCATCGTGTTCAGTTCCACATCCGTTTCTTGTGTTTCCTTTCCCAACGTGTCCAGTGACTCAGCCCCTTGCCCTTCCGGGACAGTTTGAGCACTTGTCAGGAAAGGCGGCACAAGTGCGCCTACTGAAAACAACATGAGCGTCACAACAATGAGAGCAGCGTACGACCTGTCCATTCCTCTTACCCCTTTGTCACGTGAGTCTCTGCGATGCCCAGAAAGAGTCCAACTGCTGCTGCCGAGGCGTGATTGGTGCAGCCCTGGAGGGTGGCCGTGCCATCAGGAGCAGGTCTTTCAGTGGCCTCATGCAATCAAGGTCATCTAGAGAGCGACGAGAAACCTATCACTCGTATCTAATATGCATTGCCCGACGACTCAAGACATTCAGAGAGTCTGGCTGGCCAGCTCAATCGCGTGCTTGATGTCCTCGGCTATCATCTTCTTCTTGCTCTTCTCAATGAGATAGCTCTTGCCTGTCATGAGATACGATGGAATGACATGGCGGTTTCCGTACCGCGACGAAGACATCACACAATGTTTTTTCTTTCCTGCGACTCCAAGGAAACAGTGCTTAGGATGATTGAGGACATCAGACATGGTTGACGAGTCAGATCACCAAGTGATTCACCACAATGATAGCACCAGAGTATCTGAAGAGATCCTTTTGGAATCCAAGGAGCATTTCAGAAGAGGTAGGTATTACAAGAGGGTCGCTCTCGTTTTGGGCATAGTCGCAATCGTCTATTTCATCTTAGCCATGCTCAGCACTGATTTTTCCGAATATCAGATTGTACTCATTCCTACCCTGACATCGTCTTTGATTGTTATCTCTGCTGCAGCCTATTTCTATGGGGAATATCTTCAGACTTCAAAATTAAGAAACAGAATATACATGGTACTCATCTATAGACTACTCGAGAAGATTGGGCGAGATGTGTCTCTTACAAGGAAGTATGTAGTTGCCAAGATAGAAGACGTCTATATCACCTCCAAGAAGGACGAGCTGTATTTCATTCGATTCTTGAATACAAGTCCCAGTGTGGGGGGTATCAAACTCCCAGGTCCATATAGCAAGGGCTGGAAGAGATCCATAGGAATAGCACACACGGACCTTCGCGAAGGAGAACAGGAATGTAGTATCATCAGTTCCGATGGCGAACCGTTGTCTGGAAACGCAATCATTTACTGTATTCCTGACTTATGCTATCCGAAAGATTGGGGTCCGTATTCGGATAATATAGACGATTACGATCTTGGTATCGATGAAAAGCGACTGAATCAAGTGATGGACTACATTCTGAACGATGCTGTGAGTGAGTCGAAGCGACCCGTATACGAACGTGCTGAAGCAATAAGAGATACTGGTCTGAGAATGCAGAAGAAAACTCTGGCAAAGGTAGCATTGGTGATTCTTTCGCTTGCAGGATTGGTGCTTGCGGCAATATGGCTACGTCTGCCAATTCCCATCGAAAGTAGTCTTCTGCTTGTGTCGTTTTTGGCCATCGTTTTCCTACTGAGCTCCTGTCCTTCTCGTGTTTGTCCCTACATGGATGGTGACAGCGAAAACAAGGCTCAGAACAGATTCGCCGTCGCACAAGGATACATTCTGCTTGACAAAGTATCATCGAACGTGCATGTGACAGAAGACTACGTGGTAGCGAGTGTTAGAAACATCTATGTTGTGATCAGCAAAAACAAGATGTACTTTGTGAGATTCCTCAGTCATGCAGAG
>Ga0315284_10001537_pt1 | contig 32861 bp, 46 predicted proteins | sample YL17G09_16_MG_FD_203696 | JGI IMG/M metagenome (GOLD analysis project Ga0315284, IMG submission 203696) | Sediment microbial communities from Yellowstone Lake, YNP, Wyoming, USA - YL17G09_16 | ecosystem: Environmental > Aquatic > Freshwater > Lake > Sediment | place: USA: Wyoming | collected... | reverse complement strand
TGGAACTGTGGATGGAGAACGTCGGACGCGACACCGAGATCGACCTCGACTCTGACAAGGACATCGCCGAGGCATTCCGAGGCAAGGCTTTCAAGGCCACGCTTCTGACCCGCCGAAACGGAACCTACGTCAACGTCGAAATCGACCGCTTCGCCTATACCCGCGACTACACCGCCGACGAGGATGCCGCCTGCGAGGAGTGGGAGGAAAATCACAAGTCTCGCGGGTGGGAAAGTCGCGACCCGACCGACCCTGGACATGAACCAGGCGATGCGGTGAAGGGCAAGCGTTCCGAACCGCAGTTCAGCCCTGGTTCGACGTTCGGTGACGACGACATTCCGTTCTGAATCGTGACTGGCGTGGTCCCGGCCAGATCCACGGGACGCCACTAAACATGCCCATCGACGAAACATGCCCAAAGACCCGCGCTGTCGGCGCGAGGCTGGCGAAGGCGCTCCACGCCTACCTATCCGGCGACCTGACCGACGCTCGGCTCATACACGGGCTGAGGCGGCTGGCGCGGGACATCGAAGGCGACGCCGTGCTCAAGGCACCTACGGCTCCGCTTGAAGCGACGCACGAGAACGCGCTGCGCGGGCTATTCGGTTTCTGGCAGCAGAAGATGACGCTTCCCAAGGCGAAGTTCACCGCTGGTAGGCGGCGCGCTGTCCTGGCTCGGCTGGCAGAAGGATACACCGTCGGGCAGATCCGGCGCGCAATCGCGGCGTGCTCGGCGTCGGAATGGCATTGCGGTCAGAACGACCGAAAGACCGCCTACAACGACCTGACGCTGATCTGTCGCTCCGGCGAGCAGGTCGAAAAGTTTCTCGCGATGGCCGACGCGCATGGTGCGCCAGAGGCCGATGACAATCCCGAGCTTCGCAAGCTGCAGCGCGAGGCTTCGTCCGCGCTGAAAGAGGGCCGCACCGATGACTATAATCGCGCCAACGCACGCCTCGTCGCTTTTACACCTGCTTGGAGAACGGCTTGACGCTGATGGGCTGCGCCTGCTGGCGTTGCAGACCTGCCAGTATCATCGCGAGATCCTGCCGGAGCAGCTTCCGGCTCGACCGGCGGCGATCGCGCTGTCGGACGACGAGTTGATTGACGCTGCGTCCGACATGGAATCCGGCGAAAAGGTCGGCGCTGATCGTCGGCGGCAACTGACCTACTTTGGGGCGTGGCGATATGCGGTGTGGGTGGTTGAAGCGCAGAACAGCAAGAGGCTTTGCACGCTGCTCGACGCTGCGCTTACGCTCACCGACTCCGGCGATCGGGAGCAGGCCGATGCGCTTTGGAGTCACGCTGTGGAAGTGTGGCGCGTGCGGCAGTCCGAGGTTCCGACCGGCTTGGTCTGGTGGCAATTGCGCGACTGGTGTATCTGGCGGTCGCAGGCGCTTGGCGTGCTTCCGACGCATCTGCGGTCGATGCGTCGGCGTCGCGGTGGCATTCCGGTCGCGCCATCGGGACCGACTCCGGCGTGGACGGATCCCGAGCGCGAGCAAGAGGCGCTGCGATGGTGATCCACGAAGGGCGCTTGCTCGATGAATCGTGGCTGGTTGAAGTCGAGGAACGCGCTGCGATGGCGCGGGAAGGCGAAGCGGACCCGGCGATGGCGCGTGCTTACGTCCTATGCGCTGCGGTCAACGACGTTCCCAAGCTCGTGTCGTTGGTTCGTTACATGATGAACCGCGACGGCGGCGACCTCGGAAAGCTCGTGCGCGATGCCGTGCGTCAACGGCTGATGTCGTCGTCTACCGTTGCGCCGGAGGAGGTAAAGCGCGACGCGGCGTTCAACCCCGACGTGCGAGTCCACTCGATGAGCGTGTCGGTGGCTGAGTCGAGCCAGGTCGTGATCGACATTCGGCTGATCACTGGAAAGCAGATCCAATGAGCTACACGTCAATCGAATACCGACCCGGAAAGATGGATTCGGTCGACTTGTGCAAGCTGCACGAGCAGCCGTTCGCTGCGATCGACCCTGGCAAGTTCGGCGCGGCGGTGGTGCGCGGCTCCGCGTCGCCGGTCGGCTTCATGCGGCTCTACCACCTGTTCCCGCCTCCGTTGCTCGCCCTGAACGCTGATGCGCTTGACGCTGTCGGACTTTATGTGGTCGAGGCTCAGTACCTGTCGACGAACGTGATGACGTCGCTCCGGCTTGCGCGCTCGGCGGCGTCGGTCGTGGCGCATGCCGCTGGCGTGCGATCGGCTCGTGGCGAATCGACGGTGGTTCTATGGGTCGCTCCGTCAACGTGGCAGGCGGCGCTCCGGCGTCGCATGGGTAAGCTCGGCGCTGGAGTCGGTCGCGAGAACGGGAAGGCGCTGGCGATGCGCTATGCGCGGCAATCGGGCGTGGCGCATCGCTCGGCATTCATCGATGCGATCCGCCCGGTGCAAGAAGGAATGGCCGACGCGCTCGGGATATCCGAGTGGGTCGTGTCGGATCTATGGGCAAAGGTGAGCGCATGAACAAAGCATTGAAGATGACGTTGCGGCGCAGTCCGTTAGTAACGGACCCGAGGCTCGACACCGATACAGATGCCGAGGCCAAGGCAGAGCTTCCCGACGACGAATTGGAGTATGGGCTGCAGTTGCGGCTTTGCGGCGTGTGCGGTGGCGATGGCGAGTCGCTTGGCGTGCTCGGCACGCTGCATCACTTCCGGTGCAGACAATGCGGCGCGCAGTTCGCGCAGTCGGTGGACCTGCCATGAACGAGCGTCCTGGTGACGGCTGGTGGGTCGTTTACAGGCTGCACATCGCACCTGGCGAAAACGACAGCGACGGCAAGGACTTCGACGAATGGTTTTCCTCGCTTCGCAAAGCGCGAGCGCGGCGCGCCCAACTGATCGCCGAGAACCCGACCCTGGTCGATCACCGACTCGGTGCCGACTACGCCATCGACCTCGTGCGCGTCGGCAAGGTGGCAACGATGACGCTCATCTTGCAGCTACTTAATGGGCGAGGTTATATGAGCGGCGTGCAGCGGAAGCAGGTCGAATACCGACCGAAGGCGAAAACCAAGGCCGAGGAATTATGAACGCTCCAAAGAAGACCGATTGGGAAGCAGTCGAGCAGGCGATTCGTCGAAGCGTGCGCGGTCGCTCGACCCATGCGGATTCGCAATTGGTGTCGCTGGCGTACCAGCGCGAGCCTGACGTCTACACCGAACTCTCGCGGCGTGTTCGCGCTGAGGAGCAGGAGGCCCATCGGCGCTCGGGTGGCGTGCCGTGACGCCGACCCCGGTTCTGGTCGCGCTGCTGATGCGCGTTTTTTGGGGCGAGGCAAGGTGGGAGTCGGCACCGGACCACGTCGCGATCGGCTCCATCCTGGTCGCCAAGTCGGAGCGGCGCGGCGTCACGTTGCAGGAGGTCGTGCGTGTTGAAATCGACAAGTGGTCGCACGCGACAGATCACCACCCGTGGCTGCTGGCGCTCGGATCCGACTGCACTCGACCGCAGGGATGGTCGGAGCGCAAGGAATGGCCGGAGGACAAGTGCCTGAAGCTCGCGGCGCGGGCGCGCATGGTGCTGCGTGGCGCAGCGCGGCACCCGTGTCCCACGGCGACCGGCTGGCGAGCGCCGCAACGTCAGAACCCGAAGGCGCTGCGTCGTGCTTTGAGAAAAGGATACCAGCGTGTCTATTGTGGACGCACGGTGAACGTGTTTTTGAGGGAACCGAAGCGATGACTCAGAACGAGCGTGAAGCGTTGTGCAGGCGGTCCATCGAAGCGATGCGCGATATCGAGTCGGTTCCGTTTTCGATGCCTGGAAAGAGCCTGCGGGCGCTTCGTCACGTCCCGGCGAAGCGGTGGCGCTTAACGGAACGCATGTCGGCGGTCGCTGCGCGGCTCGCGTCGGCGGTCAGAGGTGGACTCTGGGCATGACTTACGATCCGTGGTCGTTGCCTCGCAGGCTGGATCAGGCACGCTGGCGCGTTGCGCTCGGCGTGGCACGGCTGGTGCTGCCAAGCGATGCCAGCGTCGCGCTGCGTCACAATGGCACGCTCGACGTGGCTGTTCCGATCTCTCGGTGGGCGTGGCTCGGCGTTGGGCTGGTACACCTGATCGTGCGGGCCGACGTGCGCGACCGCGTGCGGCGTGTCGTGCGAGACCGCTGTGGGTTCGCTCCGAAGGTGGAGGTTCAATGGAAAAGTCAGACCTGAAGAACGCGATCACAAGGCTGCTGCATGACTCGGCATGTCGCGCTCGCTTCCGGGTTCCTGTCGATGAAATCGATCCGGGCGACCGAGCGGCGCTCGTAGACGAACTCGAGTCGTTTTTTCTGGGAGCCGAGGAAGCCGTCGCAGCCTATGTCGACCTCGCGTCGATGGCGGGTGAGTCGGCGGTATACGCGGCGCTCCACGGGAAGCCCGGAGTGGACAACGAGATGTTGGAGCAGGCCATCGAGTTCAACCCGGTGAAGCGATGAAGCGCGCACCCAAAGCGGCTCCGGCTCCGGCTCCGGTCGTTGACCACGACGAGCGGAAGCGTGCGGTGAATCTGTTACGCGATCAGATTCTCGACGCCCAGAAACGCCGAGTCATTGTCCCGTGTCCAGGGTGCGGATACGCGGCGGCGCTTGTTCACAGACCGAACCGATGCGGCTGCGGCTGCGAGATAGGACTCGACCTGCGGGATGGCGAAGTGGCTTGCGCACATTGCGCGTTCGTTTTCACACGTCTGAAAACGCGATTGCGGGCGGTGTGCTGGCAGCGGCGCGTGTTTCTTGGCGCTCTAAGTGTCGACAGCGTGCTAGTGTTCATTGCGCACCACGAGGCGCGGAAAGGCGAAACGAATGAAGCTGTTTAGCATCGGCGACGAGGTTGAATGTCGAATCGGCACGCATGCCGGAGTAACCGACAGTCGGTGGCACGTTGGAACGGTGGAGGGCGTCGGCCTCGCTGACTACGCCATTCGGTTGAAGAAGACCGACTGGCTGGTGGTTCACCGGCTGCGCTCGCCGCACATTCGCAGGGTGCGCGTGCGCAAGCTCGTGCAGGAACATCGAGCGCCAGATCGAGGACCGGCGCGGTCTGAAAAGTATCTCGCGTTCATTCGGGCGATGCCGTGTGCAGGCTGCGCGAATCCAGGTCCGAGTGATCCTCATCACTACGGCTCGCGAGGTGTCGGTCAGAAAGCGAGTGACTTTTCGGTGGTTCCGCTTTGCCGGAAGTGCCACGACCATTTCCACGACCACGCAGAACTGCCGAACCGGAACGTCGAGGAGACTCGCGGCGACCTGCACGGCGCTCAGGCGAAGGCGCTGATGCGCTGGATCACGGTGGGCGCATGAACGAGCGCGAGCCATCCGAGGTGAGCGGGTTCATGGACGCGGTGTTCCACGATGCCCGTCAAACGAAGCAGCGCGAACAGGACGCTGCGAAAGGCGCGGAGGACATGAACCCGGCGCGTATTGCAAGCCAGCTTGCGGTCGCGATGGCTGCGCTTGTAGCGATCCGCGATCAACGCTGTCCTGATGACTGTGATGAACCTGGGCCGTGGACCGACCATTACCACACGGAGAAGCCGGGGATCATTGCTCGCAACGCCCTGCGAGCCATCACGGGGAAGAAAGAGAAGGCTTCCTTGTGGGGCGACGGCACCGGGGGACCAGTACACAAGGCACCGTCAATGCTGTCAAAGGCGCGGAGATGAGCGTTCCATGCAAGTCCTGCCATGCGTTGATATTCTGGGCCGTCACGGTCAACGGAAAGGCGATCCCGCTCGACGCCATGCCCGACACGGCTGGCGTGATGGTGCTCCGCGCTCCCGAGGGAATGCCCGAGGACCAGGAAAGCTACGACGAGCCGATGCGGGCGCTCCACGTTTCCTCGCTCCGGGTAACACCGGAGAGCGGCGACAGATACACGTCGCACTTCGCCACATGCCCAAACGCTGCGGCTCACCGAAGGCGTCGATAACATGCTGATCCAGTATTCCAACGCCCACCCGTGCCCGGTTTGCGGCACCAGGAAAACCGCTCGATCGTCCCGGCGTCAGCCGTGCGATCCACAGAAGCCCGACGTTTGGTCGTGCCAGGGATGCGCAATAGCATTCGAAGTGCCGGTCAACGCGCTCAGGCTCAAAGAGGTTTCGTATGTCGGATGATACAAAGGACAAGCTGAAGTCACGGTCCTATGCGTCGCTCTCGGCTTACGAGCGCGGCGAGGCGCTGGCGCTGGCCGACGAGGCCATGCTGCGCTTGGTTCTGCCGAGGCGAATCACGGCGCTGCTGCGCCAGCAATACTCGATGAGCCAGAACGCTGCGAAGCGGCTGCTGGCCGAGGCTGAGGCGGCGGTGGACGAGGCGATGAGCACCGGGATCGCAAGGCGGCGGCAAGGCCATATCCGGTCGCTGGCGCGCCTGTATGAGCGAGCGTGGCTCGATGGCAAGCTGGCGGTCGGCCTCGGCGTGCTCAAGGCCATCGCAGACGTGGAAGGCTACAATCGGGCGATCAAGGTGGATGTGAGCGACGCCAGAAGCGATGCCGACATAGAATCCGATTGGGACCGCGACGCGGCGGGGCGACCGCCAGCCGAGATTCAATACTACCTGGCGCACGGCTGCTGGCCGGAGGAATCACCGACACCGACAAACGGCGCAGGAGCAGCGACCGAAGCTCCGGGGTTCGTCTTTCCTTTGACGAGGCACTGACATGACAAGTGAAAACGAACGACCAGTCATCGAGCGAGTTTCGGGGAAGCTCGCGCAGCTTGAGCGCATGGCCGACTATCGGGAATCCAAGCTGGCGAAAGGCGACTTTCCCGGCGATGGGCATTTTCTCAAAGCCGAGGCATCGGCGCTCCGGGCGGCGTGCGTCGCGCTTCGCTGGCACCTTGCCGACGTAGCTGGACTCGATCAGCCGATTCTGGCGCTGCAGGAGCTATCGGACGTCGTGCGTTCCGAGGTCGGAGAACGGGCGTCGGAAGCGATTTTCGCGGCGCTACAACGCACCGACCGCGTGCTCGCGGAGTGGGACGCCTGATGGAAGCGTTCAAGCAACCGGCTCCGACCCTGGCTCAGATTCGTGCGCTTGCGGCGAAGCTGGAAGCCGAGGACCGCCGAATCCAAGCCGCCAAGGCCAAGGTCGCCGCTGGCGCTCCCAACATGGAAATCGTCTGGGAGCGCGTGCGAACTCCGGCGACCCGGCTCATCATCGCTGGCTTGCAGCAGCACCGACACCAGGACACGCCACGCTCTCGGCGTGCCTGGAAGGCGCTTTGCAAGCGAGCGATGCGCCATAACCTGCTGCGCGTCGCGGCGGCTACAAGCGGCGCTCAGTAGCTTCTGGCGCATGGTTTGTTGACCGCTGGAAGCCGTGCATGCGAAGGTGCGTTGTCGGTAATGTGCCGACGGGAAGGCTGAATTGAAAATGCGAAGTGTACGACAAGTGATCAAGGACGACGGTTTGCAGGCCATGCTGATCGGGGCTGGCGTATCCGCCGAGGACGCGATCAGTTTTGAGTCCGACGCGCACGACCTCGGTGGTGTGGCTGAGGCATGGGACAGCGGCGCGCTGCACCCGATGGATGCGAACATGGTCGCGGCGTTCGCTCGTGTCCCGCGCTCGGTGCGCTGGTTCGCGGTTTGGAACGCCCTGGAAGGCTGCTACGGCGAAGACAAGAAGCCGGAGCAGTCGATCGTCTGCTGGCGAACGCTGTCGGATAGCGTGATCGGCTGGTCGTCGGAAATGTGGGCCAAGCGGGGCGACGTATGGCCTCCGAACTTCCCGTCGCATCCGGCGAATCCGATAGCCCACAAGCGTCACGCGCTGCGCCTGCGGGCGCTGGTGATTCCCGACTGGTCGAAACAGGCGAACTCTGCGGTCCAAGCGACCATGCTGATGCTGGAGGCGTCGGCGGTCGGATCGTGCGCGTGCGGACAGGACCACGAGACCGAGTTTGAGGTTCTGATCGCGAAGGCGATCAAGGCGACCTGCTATGTGGCGGCGTCGGAGTTTGGAATCGATGTCAGCGTGGCACCGAAGTCGAACGTCGAGCGGATGCTTTATGGCGCTTCCATGTTGAAGGTCAGCGGACTCATGTCGTCGCTTTGCCCGTGGGACTTGGCGCTCGATGCCTCGACTTTGACCGGCGCTCCGGGCGGTGAAGCGTGATCCGGCGGGCGGTGTGGTGCCTGGTCGAACTCGCGGCGTGCGCGGCGTTCCTGGTGGTTCTGGCGCTGGCTGCGACAGGCGGGTCGGCACCATGATCAATCTGTACCCAAAGCTCGATTGCGCTCGGTGCGCGGCGTCCACGATGCACCGATGCCTCGGCGCTCAGGCCACGGCGCGAGGGCGGCTCGGCTACGAGTGCTCGGTTTGCTGCTCGGTCCAAAGCGTCAAGGCACCTGTCGAGCCGCCGGTTCCGCTGGTCGAGATGGCCGAGATGGCCGAGCGCGAGGTCCAACGGCTGCGCGACAAAGGCTGGACGCAACCGGACTTCGCCAACGCGCTCAAGCAACTGGTGGGCGACGAGGACGACCCGGAGGCCGAGATCCGGCGGCTCGGCGCTGCGTTGCTCGGGCAGGAACGGGCCACCGACAACGTCAGGGCCGAGCTTGACGATGCGCTGATGGACTTGCAACAGATGGGCGTCGAGTTTGCAGATGCGACGGCGGTGATCGCAACGCTGCGGGCCGAACTGCAAAGCGAGCGAGACCGAGTCGGTCGGCTGCTAACGTCTGACCGACTCATCCGAGCGGAGTTGCGGCGGCTTACCACACCGCCGGAGCGCCGAAGGTGGGCGGGAATTTGACCAATATGCGCGAGCACAAAGGTCGCTGCACTCGGTGCCTGCTGATTTACTTGTGGTGCGGCGCTCGCGGCGTCGCTTTGGCGGTGTGCCCGAAATGCGGCGACAAGCTGCTGCGAGTCCACGCGAGGCACCTTGGCGAGCGCGTGGACGTTCAACCCAACTTCGTGATGAAGTAGCTGAAAAGGGTGGTGTCGATGGACGGTAAGCACGTCAAAGTTCTGGTGCGAGGAAACGCGATCAAGCTCGGCAACCCAGACCGGGTGCATGCGTTTCTCGGGCTGGCGGTGGAACGGCTTGGGATGCGCGAACTGACCGAGGCGCGGGTGATTGACGTGCCTCTGCAGGTCCAGGCGCTCGGCGCGGTGCCTTTCGAGGACGAAGGCGGCGTGACCGCCGAAGGATTCGGCGTTGTGCGCGTTGTGCGCGGTTCTGTGCGGCAGTTGGCGGTTTCCTGGCTCGCGGGGCTGGCCGAGGTCGCTCCGGCGCTTGTAGGGTCGGTGGTGCTGTCCACGTCGCACGTCGCCATCCACACTTGGCCTCTCCGGCGAATCGCCGTGGTGGACGCCTACTCGTGCCGGGACTTTGACGAGGAACTGCTGGCCGAACTGGCGCAGGGCTGGTTTGATGCCGATCGGGTGCTGGTGCGCGACCTGTCCTGGGCGCTTTCGTGGGACGAGCCTGAGTGACGGGCGTCAGGTCGAGCTTTGACGGCGGCAAGCCGTGGTTTGACGGCAGGTGGCGACTTGACGCTGGCAGGCTACGTTTTGACGGCGGCATCCGGCGTGATACGCTGCAGGAATGGAGCGCGACGCTACAGCCAAGGAAAAGGCCGACGAGCCGCTGGCGGTGTACCTCTGCGAGCGGTGCGGGGCTGAATCGTGCAACGCGGTCGACGCGGCTCGCGGGTACTGCGCGATCTGCGGCTGCTATGCGGCTGAGTTTAGGGGCGTGCGGGTGCCTGCTGCATGGCTGACGCGGCTGCTGGTGGCGTAGGCGGGATTGCCCCGCTCAAGGCGCTGCGGGCGCTGCGTAAGGCGCAGATCGGCGAAGCTCGGGCATCGGTGTCGGCGTTCACCGAGTTTGCGCTCACCGACGAGGCAACCGGGCGACGGATTACCAACGCTCCGTTTCACCGGGCGTGGCAGGCGCACTTCGATGCCAACAGACTCGCGGTCCTGATCGCCCCGGTCGAGCACGGCAAGACGCAGCAGATCGTGGCGCGGCTCCTTTTCGCGCTCGGGAATAACCCGGCGCTCCGAATCGGCTTGATCAGTAACACGTCGTCCCAGGCCGAAAAGGTGCTGCGCCAGGTTCGGAGTCACATCGAGCGCAACGCGGCGGTGCGTGCCGTATTCCCGAGCCTCGTACCGTCCGACCACGAAGAAGACCCGTGGCATAGTTCAGCGATCACCGTTCAACGAAAGACGCGAGCCAAGGATCCGTCGGTCCAGGCGCTCGGCGTGTTCGGTCAAGTGGTCGGTTCGCGGCTCGACATGATCGTGCTGGACGACGTGCTGGACTTTGAGAACACCAGGACCGAGGAGCAGCGAACGAAGCTGGTCGAATGGTTCGACACGTCGGTTCTCACGAGGCTCACCGACGGCGGGTGCGTTTTCTGCATCGGAACGCCGTGGCACCAGGACGATCTGCTCGGCGCGCTGGCGACGCGACCTGGCTTCAAGGCGCTGCGGTATTCGGCAGTCGCGAATCCCGACGCAGACCCGACCGACTGGAAGCCGCTATGGCCCGAGGTGTGGTCGGTGGCGCGCCTGGTCGAGCGCGCAGCGAACACTCTGGAATCGGTGTTTCAGCGCAAGTACCTCTGCCGGGTGCGGCTCGATGCGTCGGCGCGCTTCAAGCAGGTCTGGATCGACCGCATGACTCAGCTAGGAAAGGGTCTGACGTTCTACGCCGAAGCGCCAAAGGCTCAGGGCGGCGTCCGGTCGTTGCCGTGCTTCACCGGCGTCGATCTCGGCATCGGGCTCGGTGACTCCGATGCGCTGACCGTGCTGTTCACGCTTGCGCTCCGCGACGATGCGCGCCGCCTGGTGGTCAACATCGAAGCCGGTCGGTGGCAGGCTCCCGAAATCCTCGATCGGATCGTGTCGCATTATCGGCGGTACTCATCGGTGATCTATGTCGAGAGCAACGCGGCTCAGGCGTTCATCACTCAGCTTGCGAGCCAACAGGTGCCGGTCGCTGCGTTCCACACTGGTGCGAACAAGTGGGACGAGGAATGGGGCGTCGAATCCCTGGCGGTCGAGATGCGCGGCATGCAATGGGTTTTGCCATCCGGCGCAACCGGGGAAGCGGTGCCGCCAGAAGCTCGGGCTTGGATTCGCGAGATGCTGTACTACAGCCCCGGCGCTCACACGGGCGACCGCCTGATGGCATCGTGGCTGGCTCGCGAAGCACTTCGCAGATTCGCGGCTCCGAAAAGAACGCGGCTCGACTTGCAGAGTCGCTAGAATCGCAGGGCTGTCGGTGATAGGCTGCGCGCATGCGCTTCGAAATGCGACGATCTCTGGGCGCGGGTGCCGCCGCTGATGCGGACCCGAGGACGAATCCTGAACTCGTGCCCGACGTGGCGACCATGCGAATCCCGCTGTCGCTGCGCAATACCGACGCGCCGCCTCGGCGGCTGCTGATCGGCGCTGAAGGAACCGCCGCCCAGGCGATCGCGATCGAGGTGTGGACGCAGGACGAGCCCGAAGATCCCGGTGCGGCGCTCGACACTTTGCCCGAGCCTGGACAAAGCGCGGCTCGCCGGTTCTACCAGGCGACGACCGCGCCGATCGTGTTTACCGTCGGCACGCTGCGCGAGTTCACGCTGAACATGCCCGGACCTGGAATCGCGTATGTGCGCGTCACCACGGCTCCGGCTGCGGCGTCGACGCTTCTGGTCGCTGTCGCCTGATCGGAGGCGATGAGTGGCCTTGAACGTCCTGCAAGCTGGCGAAACGCTGTATCCGGCGCTCGCCTCGGTGGACCTGGCGGCTTTGTGCTGCTCGGATCGTTTTCAGCGGCTCGACAAGCTGGAGGCGTACTACCGCTGCACGCAGTATGACGACCGCAGATATACATGGGACGGCAAGCGGCGGGGAGTAGGCGGCGAATCCGACCTGGATGTCGGCTGGTACGTTCCGCTCAGGCTCCGGCGACCGACGGCGCGATACGATCTGCCACGGCTGATTGTGGACCGCTTGACGTCGATGGTTTTTGGTGCCGAACGGTTCCCTCAACTGGTAGTCGAAGGCGACGAAAACGCGCAGGACTACGTTCGGGAACTCGCCCGCGAAGCGAGGCTCAACGTCAAGATCCAAGAAGCCAGAACCAAAGGCGGCTCTCAGGGTGCGTCGTGTCTCAGCTTCGGTTTTGTGGACGGCAAGCCACGGATCTCGGTTCACAACGCGAAACACGTCACCGTGCTCCGGTGGGCCGATCGCTATCTGTACCGACCGGCAGCGGCGCTTGAAGCCTACTCGTACAAGCGAACAGTGTACGACAGCATCACGGGTCGATCACGCGAGGCGCTGGTCTACTTCGCTCGATATTGGGACGAAACCGAGGAGGTCGTGTGGGAGCCGATCAGCGAGGAGATCGCTCGCGTTCCTGGCGCATGGGCCAAGCTCCCGAGCGTGCGAGTTGAGCATGGCCTCGGGTTTTGCCCGGTGTACTGGATTCAGAACCGACCCGACGCCGATGGCGTGGACGGCGACTCTGACTACGAGGGTCAGACCGACCGCTGTGACGAGATGAACACGTTGCTGTCGGCCACCGGGAAAGGCACCGTCGCGAACGTGGATCCGACGCTGGTGATCCACGATGACCCGCAGATGAACGGTGGCTCGGTCAGGAAAGGTTCCGACAACGCCATCTATTCGAAGGGCGGCGCTCAGTACCTAGAACTCAGAGGCGACTCGCTCAAGGCGGCGCTTCTGCTGCTGGCAGAACATAAGCAACAGGCGCTCGACACCGCCGGAGTGGTCCTCGGCGATCCTTCGATGGCGGGTAAGGCTGCGTCGGCGGCTGCGTTGCGCGTGCTCTATCTGCCGATGATCAACGAGGCCGACAGGCTGCGAGAGCAGTATGGCCACGCTCTGTGCGTGATGATGCGCGACATGCTGCGAGCGGCGAAGATGATTGGCGGGCGCGCACCGGGCGAAATCGTCATCACGCCAGATGGGCAGCGATTGCAGCGCCTCCCGGCTGTCACGCTCGATCCAAGGGTCGAGAACGACCAGATGGTGAAGCGCGTTCCGGGCAACCTGGAAGCGGTCACAATCAACTGGCCTCCGTATTTTCCGAACTCGTGGGCCGACACGAAGTCGGCGGTCGATGCGCTGGTCGCTGCGTCGGGCAGCAAGTCCATCATCTCGCGTCGCACGGCGGTCGAGAACATCGCGCCGCTGTTCGGAATCGCCGACGTCAACGAAGAACTCGAGGCGCTGGACAACGACAAGGCGACCGACATCGCGTTCGCGGCTCAGGCAATGAGGATGAGCGGAGGCGACGAAAAGGACGAGGACGAGGACGACGACAGCGAGGGCGGCGCTGGCAACGGTTCCGGGTTCAACGGAGAGCGGCAAAATGACGGCGAGGACTAGCCGATGGGCAGTCCAGATGATGCGCTCGTGGTGTCGCTCGGCAGGGCGCAGAAGCTCATCGACGCTGGCGCGAACGCCCCGTCGCTGCTCAGGATGCTGCAAGGCGCTGACGTAGACCTGAAAGCGCGGCTCAACGTCGTGGCGCAGGCGAACGGCGTGCAGTCCACGTTCGGCGGGGCGCAGGCGCAAGCGTATGGCGCGCAGATCGCTGTCGTCACCGAGTACGTCAAGTCGCGCATGGCGGGACTGACTCATCAGCACGCTGTCGCTGCGTATCAGCAATCGGCGGCGAACGCGGGCGTGCTGCTCAATCAGTTGAACGTCGGTTTCACCGGCATAGCGATCCCGCTCCGGCTGCGACAGGCGGGTCAGATGGGCGGCGCGGTGACGGCTGGATTTCAGCCTCTGCTCGCGCAGCACGCCACGTCGGTCGACCGCTATGGCGCGGCGATGATCGGTGAGTTCAGGCAGATTATGATGCGCGGCATGGCTGCAGGCGCGACGAATGGGCAGCTTGTGGACGCCCTGGTGGGCCACGGCGGGCCGAAGGGTCCAGCGGTGTCGCTGCGCGCTCGCGTCGACCCTGCGACCGGCAGGGTGGTACGGCTGAAGGAGGAGGACATTCCCGAAGGTCTGTTCGTTCGGAAGCGGTATTGGGCGAAGCGCCTCATTCGCACCGAAACGGCGCACGCTCAGAACGAAGGCGCGCTCCAAGCGATGCACGAGCAGGCGAAGGAGTTTCCCGACATGGGAAAGAAGATCCTCGCCGTCCTCGACAACCGGACGGCACCGGACTCGATGTTCGTGCATGGGCAGGTTCGCGGGCTGAACGACCTGTTCATGGATGGCGCTGGTCGGCAGTACCTCCGGCCACCGGCTCGACCCAACGACCGCGAGACGATCGTTCCCTGGCGGCTGTCGTGGGCCGACACGCCATACACGGAGCCGGTGCCACCTGAGCAGATCGCGCAGGCGCAATTGGCGCGACAACCCGCTGGACAGGCTCGACGGCTGATGGTCGAGCAGTTGACCGAGCAGGCTGAAGCGCAGCACGAGGCTGGCGCATCGGAGAAGTGGGGCAAGGTTCATTCGCTGCTGCAGACAAAGCGTTCTGAAATCGCGGCGCAGGAGGGCGCAGAGGCGATGTCAACGGCGGCGCGGCAGGCGGCGCAAGCGGCGCGAAAGTTGGCTGCGAAAGAAAAGCTAGAGAAGAAGCTCGCGGAGGTGCGCGCCAAGGCGCAGGCGCAAGAGCAAGAGAACGTGATGATCGCGTTTCGTGCCGAAGCCGTGCGGGCTGCGGATGCCGAGCGGGCGGAACGGGCTGCGGCTGCGGCGGAACGGGCTGCGGCTGCTGATCGGCGGAAAGCCTTGCGCGACGAGCACGACGAGCGCGATCGGGAGCGCGTTCGACGTGCGCGCTCGTCGATGGACAAGCGGCATAATCGCGAACTCGTCGAACGTCAGCGCATCGCGGCTGCCAGACTGGTGCAGGACGCTGGTGTGCGGCGCAGCGCCCGTGCGGCAGATGAGCGACGTGCATACATGGGACAAAATGCTCCGCATGTGGAACGGGCGCTGCGTGAGTTTGAGAGGATGCCAAAGGACGCAGAGGGTGCCGTCGTGGCGCTGCGGTACATGAAGACGATAGCGAGGTTTCATCCTCAGAGATTCGCCATGCTGTACGAAAAGGAGGTTCTAGGTTTGGCGCAGGTTCCGCGTGACTGGCGTCCCGATGCCAAGGCGATGAAGGCGCTTGCAAAGAAGCTCGGTTTTCCTGCCGCAGGAACGAAGAAGTCTCGCGTCGAAGCAGCGGCGCGAGCGCAACCCGGTCCCGCATTCATCGCGACCGGCGATCATTCGTGGGCGGCTGGCAAACTGACGATCACGGCGCGCAAGTCCACTGGTCAGGGAATGATGGGAAGCGAGTTCGTCACCGTGCGTGACGAGCAGGGCGTGGAGCGCAAGTGCGTCTGGAAGCGCCAGAGCGACGAGGCTAGTGCGGGTCGCAAAGGAATCAAGGTCGGCACCTACCACGAGCGCGAGGCTGCGACGTTCGCGGTGGACAGCCTAATGGGCGAGGGCGGCATCGTGCCTCCGACGTTCTCGGTGGTGATCGACGGCAAGCGTGGGTCGCTGCAGATGTTCGCTGCGGGATCGCAGTCCACTCAGGACACGATGTTCTATCTGCGAGACAACGCTGCCGGGATCGACCCCGACACCGATGCCTGGAGAGCGGACCCTGCGCGCAAGCGCATGCTGCTGCTGGACATCATCTCCGGCAACGACGATCGGCATCAAGGCAACGCGATGTGGAAAAGCGTCCCAGGCTCACCGGCGAGGTATTCGCCAATCGCAATCGACAACGGACTCACCTTCCCAACTGAGGAACACGGACCATGCCGGTTTCTAGTGACCCACGACACGATGTCGGAAACGCTCTACGAGGATATCTCGTCGGAGTTGCTTGGGAGGTTCACGCAGAAGCAGCTTGCTGATACGCTGCGACAGTTTCCAGGCATCACACCATCATCGGTGCGCGGCGCGCTGGCCCGCACACTTGCGTTGCGCAAGAACGCGACAGCGTTGCGGCCGATGGCCTCGCAGGTTCACCGCGTCAGAGACTGGATGAGCAAGACCCCGAGAGAGCGAGGCTTCACCAGTGAAGAAATTCGCGAGTTGAACTTGTTGAGCGGTTTGCCGGAGCACGAACCATGATCAAAAGGCTTATGTCGGGTCCGAAATCGGACAAAGAACGCTACGCGGTGGTCGAGTACGAGCTATCCGGCAGCGTGGTCACGCTGAAGGGGCTGGTGTATGGGTGGAGCGAACTCGGTGGGATTCGCAGCGTCGTGGTAGACGGCGCGGAGCGCGGCCCGGAGAGCGGTCGCATATTCTTCGACGCGCTCGACGAGCAGTTCGCCGGTCTGATGGTTTCACTGTAGTCGAGCGACGTGATACGCTCGCGGCGTGATGCGCTCGCCTACTACGTCCCCCGGAACGGCGAACCGTCGCAGATCGCGTCCCGCACCGTTCCGTTTCGTTGACTGGCGGTGCGGGCGCGTTCACTTTCGCGCTCGGTCGTGATAGACCGGTCGCATGGACAAACCAAGCGACGTCGTATTTCAGCCGTTCTCGCTCCCCGGCGACGAGGCCAAGGTGCTCGCAGATTGGAAGCGCGAACACCCGCAGGATGCCGCGTCGATGGCGCCAGGCGACCAGGACGACGGCGAAGTCGCGGCTCGCATGCACGAGCGCGCAATGGGCGAGCGCACGGAACTGATGCAGCGCGAGGGCTGGCCTCAGTCGGGCTGGCGCGACGATTTCAATCAGCCTCAAAGCTCGGCGGGCATTCGCAACGACGAAGAACAAGCCGAGCAGCGTCGTTCGATGCGCGGCGGTCTCCCAGACGCTCCCGGCGAAGCTCGGGCGATCGAAGGCAACGGAAAACCGTTCCGGGTGTAGACGTGCGAGGCGCGGCGTGACATAACGTCGGGCATGGCAAAGCTCCCATTCCCGAGTTCATCCGACAACGCTGGCGGTCCCGATCTCGGGCCGGAGCAGAATCCCGAGTTCACTCAGGGTGGCGCGCCTGGTGGTCGGTCGCTTGGCGACGATCTGCCGAGCGTGGCGGTGCCTGGTGGCATGCCGATGATTCTGACCGGCTATGTGGCGCAGAGCGACCAGGATTCGCTTCCCGCTCCCGGCTCGTCTGACGGCGCTGGCAAGGCTCCCGAAGGCAACGATCGCTAATCCTAGTAGGAGGCGACGATGAGCGCGCAGCAAGTAGAACTCGCAGGCACAATTACGGTCGGCGGCGGCGTATGCACAGACGCATGCTCCGGCGGCTCGCTGAAGCAGCAATCGCTGACGCTGCGTTGCAGCAATCAGTGGTATCCGGCGGTCGTGTCGAGCGACGTGCCGGTGCAGATCCAGACTCCGGGCGCAGTTGGCTCGGCGTGGATTGACGTTCCGGTGGTCGACGCGCTCGATCGCATCGAGTTGCTGATGGTGCGTTCAAACGCCCCGGTCCGCATTCGCTCCGGCGCTGCGGTAGCTCGCCTCGTAGGTGTCGGCGCGGCGTTCCCGATCGTGTTCGTCGGCGGCGAGATCGCGTCGTTCACAATCGACGGCGGCGCGCTCGTGTCGTGCGTGTTCACCGCTGGCGCTAAGACGGCGCAACAGACGGCGAACGCACTGAACGCTGCAGCCGCCCTGGCGGGCCTGGTGGCGCTCCCGTGGTCGGTGGACACGAGCGGTCAGCTTGCCATTTCAGGCGTCGCAACGGGCGTGCAAGGCAGCGTATCGGTCGGCGGCGCGGCCCAAGCGACGATCGGCTTCGGCGTGACGTCCACGGCGGTCGGCGCAGGAGCCGACATCGACATCGTCGGGCTGTATCTGGTCGAGTACGGTCGCGGGTCCATGCTGGCACCTCAAAGGGTGCAGATCAGCGGGACCGCGCAGATCGAAGTGTTCGCGGCAGGCACTACCGCCTGACCGCACGGCGCGGGTGTTCCGCGCTTTATCTGACAAAGGAAACAACGCCATGTCTCGCTCACTCCGCACCGTTCTCAACGAGTCGAATCCCAACAAGATTTCGGACGCCATGCGCTCTCTGCGCATCGGTGACGCGCTCGCGGTGCTTCCGCGTCGCATCGCGGCTGCGGTCGTGGCGCACGTCCTGGTGCTGCCGGAGGACGCCAAGGCGGCGGTCATTCTGCAATGCCTGGTCACGGCGGGCGGCGTCACGGGCCGCTTCACGGCGGTGTCGGCAGACGCGACTCCGGCGACAACCGAGTGCGGCGTGAATGCCGCTGGCAACATCCAGTTTCTCGCTGCGGACGCTGTCACGCTCGCAGAGGTGGTTTACGTCCCGATGGAAGGCGGCGTGGTCGAGGACTTGCTTCCGGTCGCAGCCGACGTCGGCACGTTCCTGCAGAGCCGCAAGGCGCAACAGCTTCTGGCTGTCACGGCGACCGCTGGCGGCGCTCCGGGCGTCAAGACCCTGGTCACGCTGCGCGGCGCGACCCCGGCGGCTGGCTCGTGCGCCATCAACCTGCTCGGCACTGGCGTCGTGTTCGCCGCTGCGGACGCGATCACCGCTTGCACGGCTCGCTACGTCGCGCAGCCCGGTGTCGGCGGCGCTTCGGGTCCGATCGGCAGCGTGCTCGACGCGCAGCAGTCGGCGCTGTAGTCGCGAGAATTTCAGATGAGCGCCGCCGCTCACCGGCTCCTATCCGGTGGGCGGCGGCGTTCGCAATTTATGTAAACACCTTGACGCCACGGCTGCGGATTTAGCCGGATGAGGAAAAGCCATGTTCATCACCAACCTATCCCGAGGACCGCTGCGCGCGCCTGAAGGCGAGCCAACTGGAGGGGGCGCACCAGCCGATCCTCCAGCGCCTCCAGCGCCACCGGCACCCGAGCCGCCGACCTCGATCACGCTGACGTCGGAGCAACTGCGCGACCGGCTGGATCGCAGCAAGACCTCGTTTCTTCGGGCGCACGGATTCGGCAGCGAGGAAGAACTGAAGGCGCTTAAACAGCGCGACGCCGATCGCGCAGCCACCGAGGAAACAAACCGCAAGGCCACAATGACTCGCGAGCAACAGCTTCAAGAGGAGCTTGCGCAGGAGCGGGCCGGTCGCGCAGCGTCCGACGAGCGGGCGCAGCGAGCATCGTTCGACCGACACGTCGCTGGCGTGTGCGCAACGCTCGGCGTCAGGAATCTCGACTACGCGACGTTCCTGGTCGAGCAAGCCGCTCAGGCAACGCCAGACGGCGCAGAGTTGGACGTGCAGGTATGGCTGCAAGCTCGGATGGAATCGCACCCTGCGACTCGTGCGGCGCTCGGAATGGACGCCCCGGTGTCGACTGTGGTCGATCCGGTCACGACCGTCCCAGGCTTCAATCCGCCAGCGCCGCCACGCCCCGGCGCGCCACCTCAGACCAACGATGCGTTCGGGATGGACGCGGCAACGTGGATGGCGCGTCGCGAAGCACTCGGCATCACTTGAACCTGACGCGGCGCGGTGATACGCTCGCGCTCAATCAGTAGGCACTCGCGCTACGCACACGACGGCGGTTCCTGTCGGCAATCAGCGAGAGCACACTTGAGGTCCACCACAACGGAGGTGTCTCGTGTCGCTCGCACTCGCAGGAATCCCATCGCAAATTCAGAATCTTCTCCAAGACCGCACACTCGAGCGCGTCTTCCACGACAACCTGTTTCCTCGCATGCTCTTCCGAGCAGAGGCGCGCCCCGAAGTCTGGGCCGCGAACCTTGGCGAGCGCATGATCTTCACCCGTGCGGGCGCGATCCCGGTCGACACGACTCCGCTCGTGCCCGGTCAGGATCCGATCCCGAGCACCTACGCCACCGAACAGTGGGAGGCCGAAGCTCGCCAGTTCGCCAAGACCATCGACACGCACATGCCGTCGAGCGTCACCGCGCTCGCGTCGCTGTTCCTGCGTAACACGCAGCAACTCGGTCTGAACTCCGCGCAGACGATGAACCGTCTGACCCGCGACCCGCTGTTCACCGCCTATCTCGGCGGCGAAGCGATGATGAAGACGGCGGCGCTCGCGGCTGCGACCACGCTTCACGTCACAACGCTGAACGGCTTCACCCAACAGATCCAGAACGGTCGCCTGAGCGCGGTGTCGGCGGTCAATCCGCTCGTCATTCGTTTCTCGACCGCAGAACCGGCGAACACCGTCGTCGGCTTCGTGCCTGACGTCGCAGCCGAGCCCAACGGCTCCGGCACGCTGTCGCTTGGCGCGGCGCTTGTGGGCGGCTTGGCGCTCCGTGTCGGCGTGTTCGCAGCCACTCGCAGCCGTCGCTTGCGCGTCGGCGCTGGCGCGACGGTGGATGCGCTTGTCGCAGCCAACATCATCACCCTGAACGACATCATCGCTGGCGTTTCGCGGCTGCGCGCACAGAACGTGCCTCCGCATCCCGACGGGCGCTACCACGTCCACATGACCCCGGCGGCTGAGGCCGAAATCTTCCAAGACAATCACTGGCAGCGTCTGCACCAGTCGTTGCCCGACGGCGCGCCCTACCGCGACCTCGCGATCGGCGAAGCGGTCGGCTGCTACTTCTACCGAAACACCGAGAACCCCGACGCACAGAGCACGCAAGCGTCGCGAGCGTTGTCGGATCCCGGCGGCGCTGGATTCGCTGTCCTCGCGCCCGAAATCGGCGGCGAGATCATCAACGCGGCGGGCGTTCCCGTGCTGCGGACCATCATCACCGGCGGTGGCGCGATCTATGAGAAGTACATCGACGAGGGGCAGTACATCACCGAGGCGGGAGTGACCGGTAAGATCGGTCAGTTCAGCATCATCAACGGCGGCGTCGCGATTATGACCCGCCGCATTCGGTTCATCCTGCGCTCGCCGCTGGACCGCATGCAGCAGCTTGTGTCGCAGACGTGGTCGTGGTCGGGCGACTTCCCGATCCCGTCCGACGCCCTCTCGGGCGACGGCGCTCGCTTCCTGCGGGCGGTCGTGATCGAGCACGGTTAGTTCTAAGGCACGAACACTCGACGCCTTGACCTGCGGCATGTACGCTGCGGGTCAGGGCGTTGTGCTTTGGAGGGTGTGATGAATCTCGACACGATGACTCGCGACCAGTTGATCGAGCAGGCCGATGCCTTGGGCCTCGAGATTCCGAAGGGCGCATCGAAGGCTGCGGTGCGGTCGGCGGTGGAGGATGCAATCGCGCAGAAGCATCTCGCGGTGACGACACCGCTTGTCGTTGGCGCATTGACCGCCGAGCAGCGTGTGCTGCTGGCTGGCGCAAGCGACACTGAGATCGAGCAGGTTCTGCTCGACCCGGTGGTCCCGTCCTGGTGCAAGGCCGAATTTATGGCCGAGCTTGGGCGGCGTTCCGCATCGGGCCGGAAGTCGCAGATCGCCGAGTACATCGTGACGAAGGGCGGGCGCTACTTCGTTCCCGGCCACGGGACCGTGCTGCCGAACGGCTCGGTCATATCGGCAATGACTCATAACCTGGACGACGTGCGGTCGCAGGGCATTGAGTTTGAGCCGCTTGTCGGTCGCGTGGAGGCGTATGAGGACCAGCTTGGATTCGTGAAGACCAGAATCATCGGAGGCTAGTCAATGGCGTTCACGGAACAGCAGAAGGGCCGCGTGCTCCACCATCTAGGATATCCGAACTGGTCGATGCTCAGTAACGGCATCCAACTCGGCTTCCCCGCTGGCGCGCAGCCGCTGTTCCTGGTCGAACAGGCATTCAAGCTGCTGACGCCCGACGGCGAGGCCGAGGTCGCAAACGATATCTGCGAGTGCGACGCCATCGAGTGCCAGTTGACCGACGCCAGGTCGCGTTTCCGGGCGCTGGAAATCGGCGAGCTAAAGCTGAACCCGCACGAGCCGCGCCAACTGCGCCAGGAGCTTTTCTGGTGGAGGAATAAGCTGTCGGATGACCTCGGCGTCGCTCCGAATCCTCGCTCGATGATGGCGTTGTCGGGTGAAGCTGGAGGCATTAACGCTCGGGTGCTGAGGTGAGCAATCCGCGCCTGATGCAGCCTGGTCGCGACCCGGCGCTGCATCCTAATCGCGCTCCGGGCAGGTCGCTCGTGGAGTCGCTTGGCGGCGTCGTGGATTCGCTGCGTCAGCTTGCGACTGACTTTGGATTGCGGCCCTACCGCATTTTCAGCGTCGTGGTGAAGTGGACGGGTGGAAGCTCAGGTCGCGGCGACGCGGTCGTAGTGAGCGAGCGCGAGCTACTGCCAACGCCCAAGCTGGTCGACACGGCATCGCTGGAGGGCGAGGCGACTCCCGGCGGCTACCTCAATCGCGGCTCGGTGCGGCTTGTCCAAGTGTCGCCGCGCTATACCGAGGACGACGCCAGAGCGTTGTTTCATGTGCAGCCGCTCCCGACCGACATGGACGGCTTCATCGAGATGCGTATCGACGCTCGCGACGGCTCGACCGAGCGTCGGCGCTTCACGGTCAAGTCGGTTCCGTTCCGCAACGCGGGCCGGTTCGAATGGGTCGTGCCGCTGACCTCGCAGCAGGGCGATCGCTCGCGATCTGGCGAGGTGCTGGAGGATGTGCAGTCGCCAACCGAGGTCAGAGTCGCCAGGTTACGAAGCGGGGTTCCCTGATGGCCTACAGGCTCGATCTGTCGAGTTTCGCGAACGTGGTCGGGCAGCTACCGCCCAAGATTGAAAAGGCCGTCATTCGCGGGCTGGTGAGCGCGGCGATGCGCGGCGTCAGCGTGTGCGTGGAGAATATCGGCACTCGGAATCCAGCCACCGGCACACCGCCCGCAGTCGATGAAGGCGACCTGCAACGCTCCGTGTCGTTTCACCGCATCCCGTTCGGCGCAATGATCGTCGTGGACGCTCCGCATGCGTCGATGGTGGAATACGGCACCCGACCGCACACGCCACCTCTGCAGCCGCTGATCGATTGGGCCATGCGCAAGTTTCAGGTCGACGAAGTGGAGGCCAAGAAGATCGCGTGGGGCGTTCGTGGGAAAATCAAGAAGGTGGGCACGAAGCCACGGCGCTACATGCACCGGACTGTGATACAACTGCGGCTGAAGATCGTGCCCGAGGAGATCGAGCGCGAGTTGAAGGCGATGCCGTAGGAGCGTTTGCGATGGCGAAAATTAAGGGTCTGGGCGATATGAAGTTCGGTGCCAAGGCTGCGGTCGCAAAGGCTCTCCCCGTTGGGCCTGTAGCGAAGAAGCCTGGGAAGCCGGTCCCGTTCGATAAGGTCAAGGGACTGGCGAAACAGCCGTGACGCTGCGCACGGTCGTCGGGTCGGACACGTTCCCACTGGCGGCGATCGGGACACTCGACCCGCGCAATGCGGCGGCTGAAGTGCTCGTCGCTTACCTGCGGTGCGCTCAGTTCCGACGCGGCGGCGGCACCGCGAACGACGAGCCGTTCGCTTTGGAGCGCGTCGAACCCTGGTGGCCTGATCCAAAGCGCGGAATCGCGTATCCGAGCGCCAGCGTTATCGATGGCGAGAAAATACCCTACGAGCCGCAGAACTTCGTTCCGGTGGCGCTTGAGCACACTTGGCATGTGTACGGCGACGACACGGTGGTTTGGAAAACCGGCGAGGCGGTGATCGCGTTCCGGCTGGACTTCTGGTGTACCGACGACCCGACCAGGGAAGCTATCGCTGCGCGGGTGCCGTCCCTGTTCAACCCCGGCGAAGGCTATGTGGGAGTCCGACTGGCGGGGCATCCGAGGTATTTCGGCGCTCCCGTAAGGGCAACGCTGGTCGGAAACAGGCGCGTGGACACGCCCGAGTCGGTGTACGGTCGCGAACGCAACCTCGCTTGCACGGTGCGATGCGAAATTGACGTGCTGCAGCTAAGGTGCGCGGTTCCGCTCGATCCGAGGGTGCGCCTGACGGTGGTGCAGCCGTGACTCATCTCGCACCAGGCACCGCGCTCGACGTTGTAGTCGGACCAGACACCTATCCCATTGCCAGGATCGGCACCCTGGACCCGCGCAACGCGATGGCCGATGCGCTGGCGACGTTCCTACGGTGCGCGACGTTCCGGCGCGGGGGCGGGCTTGTAGCGGACGAGGACTTCGCTTTGGAGCGCGTCGAACCCTGGTGGCCTGACCCGAAGTTCAGCATCGACTACCCGAGCGCCAGCATCATCGAGATAGACGAGATCCCGTATGAGGCGCACGCGCTTACACCGACACCGCTTGAGCACACTTGGCATGTGTACGGCGACGACACTGTGGTCTGGAAAACAGGCGAGGCGGTCGTATCGTTTCAGGTCGATCTGTGGGCGACCGACGATCCAACTCGGGAAGCGATGCTGGCTCGCTTGCCATCGCTGTTCAACCCTGGCGAGGGATACGCTGGCGTCCTGCTGGAAGGCGAGGCGGGGTATTTCCGCGCTCCCGTGCGCGCCACGCTGCTCGAGTACGAGCGCATCGACACGCCCGAAACAGTGTACGGGCGCGAGCGGCGTGCGCTTTGCGTCGTGCGTTGCGAGGTCGATGTTCTGCAACTGCGATGTGCTGTTCCGCTCGATCCTCGCGTGCGCCTGATAGTCACCGAGGGTGACGCTACTGGCATTCGGATCGTCGTTGTTATACCGTTTGACGCCATCATGCGCGACTCCGACGACCTGCCGATTGCGCGCAACTCCGACGGCCTGTTCATATTGCGGGATCCCTGATGCCGGATCCAAACGGCAGACCGTTTCTCTCGGAAGTCCTTGACGACGCCAATGGGACAATTCTCTACGACCCGACGCTGAACGGCGGGCGCGGCGGAATCAAAACGGGACTTCCATCCGGTCCACAAGGCGCGCAAGGCGCGCAGGGCGCACAGGGCGCGCAGGGTTTTCAGGGCGCTGTCGGCGCGCAGGGCGCTGTCGGCGCTCAGGGCGCTCAAGGTGCTGTCGGCTCGCAGGGATCTGTCGGCGCGCAAGGGTCACAGGGCACTCAAGGGTTTCAGGGCGCGGTCGGCGCGCAGGGTGTTCAGGGTTTTCAGGGCACTCAGGGCAATCAGGGCACTCAGGGTTTTCAAGGCGCGCAGGGTGCGACGGGCGCGCAAGGTGACGTCGGCGCTCAGGGCGCTCAGGGCGCGCAAGGTGCAACCGGCGCTCAGGGCGCGCAAGGTGCAACCGGCGCTCAGGGCGCGCAAGGTGCAACCGGCGCGCAAGGCGCAACCGGCTCACAAGGCGCGACTGGTGCGCAGGGTGCGCAGGGCGTAGTCGGCGCTCAAGGTCCGCAGGGCGATGTCGGCGCAACCGGGTCGCAAGGCGCGCAAGGCGCGCAAGGCGCTGTCGGTGCGCAGGGTGCACAGGGTGCGACTGGTGCACAGGGCGCGACTGGCTCGCAAGGCGCTACCGGCGCTCAGGGCACTCAAGGATTCCAAGGCGCTACCGGCGCTCAGGGCACTCAAGGATTCCAAGGCGCTACCGGCGCTCAGGGCACTCAAGGATTCCAAGGCGCTACGGGTGCGCAGGGTGCGACTGGCGCTCAGGGCGCTCAGGGCGCAACCGGCGCTCAAGGCGCTACGGGTGCGCAGGGCGCACAAGGCGCGCAAGGTTCACAGGGTACTCAAGGCGTTCAAGGCGCGCAGGGTACTCAGGGCGCTCAGGGCAGCGCCACCGGACGCTTGATCGGAGTGCAGCGCAAGACGTCTGGCAACTACACGCCGACGTCTGGCACCGCATCTATCATCGTGTATGGGATCGGCGGTGGCGGTGGCGGTGGCGGTGGCGAACAAGGCGTAGGCACGCAAGGCGTCGGCGGTGGCGGCGGCGCTGGTCAGTACATCACGCACCGAGAGACCGGCATCGGAGCGGGGCCATATACGGCTACCTACGGCGCGGCGGGCGCGGGTGGCACTGCGGGAAACAACGCGGGCTCGGCTGGTGGTTCATCGACGCTCGCGCTTTCAGCCACGCTCACGGCGGCGGGAGGCGGCGGTGGTGCCTCGATGGCTGCCGCATCCTTTTCAGCCTTTGCAGTAGGTGGATCCGCTGGCACCGGCACGAGCAATGCGAACCTAAGCACCCAAGGCAACGGTCCCGGCGAATCAGGCTCACGCGACTCAGCGAGCCAGCAGCACAGCGGCGCAGGCGGAAGCTCACCGCTCGGAAGCGGCGGGCAGGCGATCTACAATAGCTCTGCAGTCGGCAACGCGGGCACCGGCGACGGTGCAGGCGGTGGCGGGGCGAACGCTACCGACGCAGGCAACGCAAACCGCGCAGGCGGTGCGGGCACGGCGGGCGTGTGGATCATTTACGAGTACGCATGAAAGAACAGCAAGCGGCTGCGCGCATCACAGTCATCACGCCGACACATGCGGCGTCGGCTCGATATCTGGTGGATGCGTACTGGTCGCTGCGTAAGCAAACGGTGCAGAACTGGCGCTGGCTGATCGCCGTCACTTCGATGAATGTGGATCTGCCTCCCGAGTTGCTTGCGGACGACCGCGTGCGGGCGATCCCCTACTCTCAGGCGCTGTTCCCGGTGCGCGGTCAAATCGGTCAATACAAGGCGGCGCTCTCGATGGCGGCAGGCACCGAGTATGTGCTGGAGCTAGACGACGACGACGAACTGTTTCCGCGTGCGATTGAGCGTGTGCTGGCTGCGTTCGATGCTGGCGCTGACTTCGTTTCTAGCGACTGCGCCTACTGGCGCGACAACCTCGACGGCTCCCACGAGTCGAGTTGGGGCGAGTACCCGTTCGGCAAGCTCTACGGTTGGGAAGATCCGTACCCGGTGTCTTACCGTGGGATGGAGTTGCTGGCGCAACACGCGCCACCAGTGACGCACCAGAACATCCGGCGCGTGGAGTGGTCGCCTGATCACTTGAGGGCGTGGAGGATGTCGGCTTATGCCGCTGTCGGCGGTCACGACGAGTGCATGGCTGTCGGCGACGACCATGACCTGATGGTGCGGCTGTTTCTCTCGGGCGCGAAGTTCCACCAGATCCCCGAGTGTCTGTATGCCTACCGCGTGCGCGGCGACGCTTCGAACACGACGAGCAGGAAGAACGCCGAGATCCAAGAGGCGACGGCCATCGTCTACAATCGCAACATTTTCTCGCTCGGTGAGAAGTTCGCTCGCGACCGTAGCCTGCTATCGGTTGACCTATGCGGCGCGCATGGGTGCCCACCTGGCTACCTGGCGCTGGACTCTGACCCGGCGGTCGGGGCCGCTGGCGGCGTGTGCTGCGATCTCAACGGGGAATGGGCGTTGCCGGATGAGAGCGTCGGAATCATTCGGGCGTATGACGCGGTGGAGCACCTACGCGATCCCGTGCATACGATGAGCGAGGCGTTTCGCGTGCTGGCTCCTGGCGGGTTCCTGATGATCTCGGTGCCGAGCACTATCGGGCCAACCGGCAAGGCCGGTGCGGGCGCGCACTGTGACCCGACGCATGTTTCGTTCTGGAACCACCTGTCGTGGCGGTACTACTGCGACCCGCGCTTCATGGCCTACATTCGATTCGCCGGTCAGTTTCAGCTTCTGAAATCGGTGAACTGGTATCCGAGCGAGTGGCACGAGGCGAACAACCTGCCTTATGTCGAAGCGCACATGGTTCGGCTTGGTTCCGGGTATCGCCCAATGGGGTCGTTGTTCTGAGTGACATGCTTTCGCGGGTCTGATACATAGGGGCTCTCGGAGGTCGCGCATGGATCCGCAAGAACTACAGAAGCAACTGACTCGGATTGCTGACCGGCTGGAAGTGATCTCGGGAATCCAGGGCGCTCAGGGCGCGACTGGGTCGCAAGGCGCGCAAGGCGCGCAAGGCGCGCAGGGCGCGCAGGGCGCGCAGGGCGCGCAGGGCGCGCAGGGTCCGCAGGGCGCGTAGTCGCGAGCGATTCGTCTGTCTGAGTTTCAGGAGGAACATCCATGTCAGGATTCGTGCGGCGCTACACGTCTGAACCAACCCTAGAGGTCATCACTCAAATCGAAGGCGTGGTCATCATCGACCTCGCGCCTCCACCGCCGCAGACGGGCGCAGGCTCGGGCGCTGTGGTCCTGGTGGGCGAGTTCGAGGATGGTCCGTTCGCGACCACCGATGATGAGGGCGTGCTGGAAGTGTTCGGCTCCACCGACTACCGGCAGAAGTTCGGCGGTCTCGGGTACGAGTACGATTCCGAGCCGTCGCAAAATCCTTGTTCGCGCCGCCATGTTCAGGAGCTTTGGAACGGCAACGGGTTCCTGAAAAGCTACCAGTTGCGCGCTCAGAGACTGATGTGCGCTCGCGTCGATACGTCGGTCGGCTCGGTGTCGATGGACCCGGTCGCGTCCATCGATGGCAACGCTGGCCCGTATGTGCTGGCGGCTGGTCAGCAGCTTTTCTTCACCACGAATATCGGCGGTCCCACCGGCTCGACTGCGATCATCGGAGCGCCGCGTGCGCTGGCAGGCATCGGGCAGACGTTCGCCAGCATCCTGAGCGGCGATACGGTCGGCATCCGAGTTGACGGCGGCGTCCTGGTCAACGTCGTGTTCGCTGCGACCGATGTGTCGGCGGCGACGGTCGCGGCTCGCATCAACCTCGCGCTCGGCTACACGGCTGCGGTCGTGAACGCGGGCGAGGTTGATCTTTACGGCATCGTTCCCGGCAGCGCGGGCGGCATCGAGATCATCGACACCGTGCCCGGTACGGCTGCAAAGATCGGCCAAGTGGCTGCGGTGTGGCTCGACCGCGCTCGCGTGAACGGCGGCGCGACAAACCTTCCCGGCATCGCGGCTGCGGACATCATCTCGATCGCGCTCGACGGCGCGGCTCCGGTGCTGGTGACGTTCGCTGGCACCCCGGCAACGGCTGCGGCTGCGGCTGCGGTTATCAATGCTCAGGTCGGCAAGGTGGTCGCCTATGTGCTTCCATCGGGCCGTCTACGGCTCGCGGCTCCCACCGACGGGCTGCTCGGGCTGGCGTCCACGCTCACGATTGCGCTCGGCGTTCCCGACGCGGCGGCTGACCTCGGGTTCGGCGCTGGCACCACGACCGGCGTGAACACGGTGGGCAACGTCAACGCGGTCACAACTGGCGAGGTCGCGGCGATCGTAAACGGAACGGCTGGCCTCGCAGGCATCAACGCCAAGGCCGAGGTGACAACCTCCGGCTCGATTCGGTTCTACAACTCGGTCGCAGGCGGCACCATAAAGCTCGCAAGCGGCGCGATGGCGCTCGCTGTGGGCGTCGCCGCTGCCGACTTGGGCATCACCGTGTCGTCCACGGGGCACTCCGGCGGCGTCATCCTGGCGGGCTCGCGGGTTCGCACGGTGGGCGGGGCAGAGTGGGTCACGATGCAGTCGCTCGACATCCCGGCGGCTGATCCTGGGCCGTGGGCGGTCAAGGTCCGACCGGCGCTGGACGACGGTACGGCTGTCGGCACGGCGCTGAACACGGTGGTCGTGCTGGTCGATCAGCCCGACTTCACCCGAGCGGTGGTGAACAACGCGGCGGCGCTTGTCGCAGCTTGGACCGAGCCGCAACTTGACTCGCTGTATGCGGCGGCGTTCGACGTGACGCTTTCGCAGGTTCAGCCAAGCCGCGACGCCAACTTCAGCCTCTGTGCGCGGCGCTCCGATGCCGTCGTGCGCAAGGGTCTACAGAACGCGCTGGACGCCACGGCAGGCGGTCTGAACGGGCGCAAGTTCATCACCCGCGATCCCATCGGAACCTCGGTGGCGCAGTCGATCATCAACCTGGCGGTGTTCCAATCGACCCTGACCGACCGCATGTTCTACTCGGTGAAGGGCTGGAAGCTGCTGGTGCCTGAGATCGCCGCTGTCGGCTCCGCTGGCGGGCTCGGCTTCACCGACGACGGCATCATCACCGTCGGTGGCGACGGGCCGCTGACGACCATCTGCGCGATCCTCGCTCCCGAGGAAAACCCTGGTCAGCAGACCGGCTTGATCGAGTCGTTTTTCGCTGTCGATGCAGGCGGCGAAACGCTGGACATCGAGTCGTACATCGCCTGGAAAAGAGCAGGCATCTCCGCTCCCCGTCGCGACCGCGTGTCGGGCAGCATCTATCAGTCGGGCGTGACGACCAGCACCGACAGGTCCAAGACCACGATGGCTCGGCGCAAGATGGCCGATTTCATTCAGGACACGGCGGCGATTCTGTTCATGCCGTATGTGAAGAAGCTCAACTCGCAGGCGCGCCGCGATGTCGTGCGCGGCGTGTGGGAAGCGTTCCTGGCGGGACTGGAATCCGCAGGCCAGCCGTCGCTGGCTCGCATCGAAGCGTTCTCGGTGGACGATTCGATCAACGCGGGCAACACGCCAGCCGTGCTCGCGCTCGGCGTCTACTACTTGGAGACGCGGGTTCGCACGCTGTCGAGCATGGATGATATTGTGGTCCGCACCGAGATCGGTGAGGGCGTGGTCCTGAGCACGGAGGTCTGATCGTGGCGCAACGAATCAAGGGTCAAGAGGTCACGCTATCCTTCGTCACCCCGGAGGGGAACGCCGAGGGGCTGGCCGATGTTCAGAGCTTCGAAGCTGAACTACAGCTTGAGATTCTGCGCGAAGGCTACCTGGGAGAAACCGTCGAGCGCCGCGACGACATTTACCGAGGCGTCAGCGGTCGCTGCGAGTTGCACATGGAGCAACTGGACTATTTCAAGTTCACGCAGCAGGTCCAAGACCGAGCCGAGCGCCGAAACGCGGCTGGCGGCAAGTTCAACGCAACGGCGAGCTTCGCTTTCCCAAACGGAACGCGGGCGCGCATCACGTTTGAGAACATTTTCTTTGACGCGCTGCCGCTCCGCGTCAGTGACCGATCGAGCTATGTCCAGGTCACGGTCGCGTGGGAGTGCGAGCGCATCCGGCGCGTGCTGTAGGTCGTTCGATCTCGGCACCGCACGAGTGGTGACTTAGCTAGTCACCTTTCACGGCTCGTGCGTGGCCGGGGCTAACCGTGGAGGTCCATCGTGCCAGAAGAAAACGAAATCCAGACTCGTGACGCGGCTCTACTTCAGAGGGTGTTCGACCGACTCACAATCGCCGGTCCATCGGCGTTCGGCGGCAACCGGGAACTGATTCCGCGTCGCCGCATTGAGTTCACGGTCAACGGAGCGGACTGCGCTCCGGGCGTGTTCGTTGACGGCGCTGGCGAGCCTGTCGACTTCACGCTTGGGCTGGTCGCGCTTTCGTCGGTTCAGGAAATCAAGGCCACCGAAGACGTGGTCGATCCTGCCGAGGCGGTGTTTAAGACGGCTCGCCTGAGCCTCGAAACGCTGAACGGCGCTCCCGTGCTCGGCGAGCAGATCGAGTTCCTTTGGGAAGCACTCGGACCCGGCGGTCGGCAACTGGTGATCACGTTGTACGGTCGGATCGGCAGCGCGAGTCCTGGTGCCTTGGGAAAAGCACTCGGCTCCTCAGTGCTCAAGTAGGTCGGAGCTTCGGCTTCGCTCACGGGATCACTCTGGGGCTGCAACTGGCGTGGCGTCGCGTCGGTGTGGAGGCTACGCGCAAGCGGCAGTTCAAGATGCTGGCGTATGCGTCGCGCTATGGTCGGGCGGGCGAATGGATGCTGCGCGCTGACTCCGACTGGCTTCGCCAGTTCTGTGAAGCGATCGACGAACTCGTGACTGAGGAAAACGCACCGAGGTCGTGATAGGCTGCGCGCATGGCCGAATCGCAATACAACGTCGAAGCGAAGCTGACGCTCGATACGATGAAGGCTCGCCGGAACGCGCTCCGGCTGCAGCGCGACATTATGAATGTCGGCAAGCAGATCACGAAACTGGAAACGGTTTCGGGGAAGGCCACCGACAAGCTGACCAGGGGGATGAGGCAAGCTCGGCCCGAGGTGGCGCGCACGTCGGGCGCACTCGGCGGTCTGATGCGCAACCTGCTCGGCATGGGCGCGGTGTATGTGGCGCTCCGCTCGGTGGTCGGCGGGATGAAGGCGCTGGCGACTGGCGCGCTGGAATACAACGTCGAGATTGAGCGCACGAAGATCGGCCTCACAGCCATTTTCCAAGCCCTGTCAAACGGGCAACAGTCGTGGTCGCAGGCGGCGAACACGTCCGACAAGGTGTTCAACGACCTGCAGGCCGATGCGATCAAGTCGGTGGCGACCACGCAAGAACTGTTCGGCGTCTACCAGGCGATCGTCGGACCGATCATGGCGGCTGGCGCTGGAATGGACGTGGTGCGCAAGCTAACCAACGACACGGTGGCGGCAAGCTCCGTGCTGAACGTGGACCTGGCGCAAGCGCAACGGGACATCGGGATGATGGTGCGCGGCACCGCTGGCGTGGACGTCAAGCTGTTCTCGGTGCTCAAGTCCACCGGGGCGATCGCTGAGAACGCCGAACAGTGGAACAAGAACCTCTCAGCGGGACAGCGCATCGCCAAGCTGCAAACGGCGCTCGGGAAGTTCGCTCCGGCTGGCGAGCGATTCGGCAAGTCGTGGGCGGGCGTCACGAGCACGTTCAAGGACATCCGGCAGCAGTTCACTCAGAGCGCGATGAAGCCGGTCATCGACACGATGGGTCGGTCGCTCGACCGCGTGAACACTTATCTGATCAATAACCAAGACCGTATCCGGGGGAAGCTGACGGCGTGGGGCGAATCCTTTGCTGCGAAGATCGAATCAGCCTTCGCTCGTGCTGCAAAGGCGGCTGATTGGGTCGGCAAGAATTGGGACGGCATTATCAGCCGCATGGGCGCGCTGATGCGCGAGGCGAAGGGGTGGGCGAAGGCTCTTGCTATCGGAGGCGTCGCGTCGCAGGTCGGCGGCGCTGCGATGAATGTCGGCGGCATGGTCGGCGGCATGCTCGGCGGCGAGGCTGCGGCTGGCGCTGGCGCTGGCGTCCTAGCTGGCGTCGGCGGCGCGGCTGGCTCGGTGGTGGCGCTTACGCTTGCGATTGCGGCGCTCGGCACGGCTGCGGCGGTTTCCGAGCAACAGGTGAAATATAAGGGCATGGCGAAGGATGTCGGCGGCACCATGACCGGGTGGGCGATGGACTTCAGCAACATGGTCGCGAACTTCGGAAA
>Ga0315284_10001533_pt1 | contig 32890 bp, 18 predicted proteins | sample YL17G09_16_MG_FD_203696 | JGI IMG/M metagenome (GOLD analysis project Ga0315284, IMG submission 203696) | Sediment microbial communities from Yellowstone Lake, YNP, Wyoming, USA - YL17G09_16 | ecosystem: Environmental > Aquatic > Freshwater > Lake > Sediment | place: USA: Wyoming | collected... | reverse complement strand
AATGCGATTGACATTTATATCAAGAAAAAGAAAAACTCTATCAAAGCCGAGAAGCAGGAATGAGATTATCTTACGGCATAATTCCGGCATTGTGCGTTGTCGCATTTTTGTGCGGTTGCCGCGATGACAAAGATGCGTTCAGCACAGATAATGGAGCGATAGATTTTCGACTCGACACGCTCAGGCATGAGCGGTTTTATCTCAATCAATATCGAGGAAAGGTAGTTGTATTGACTTTCTGGTCAACATGGTGTACCGTCTGCAAATCGGAAATGGTCGAGCTGAAATCGTTTGCGGCGGCGCCCGAATATAAAAATCTCGTTATCGCGGCGGTGTGCAACGACCCGGAAAATATCGACGATGTAAAAACCATTATACAAGCGCTTGACATAAATTATCCTGTGCTGCTTGATAAGAAGGCAAATGTCTTTAAGAAATTGAAAATGTCTGCTGTCCCGACGACTATAGTCATAGACCAGGCCGGCAAAATCAGTTTAACAAGACAGGGCTATGATGCTAATATAATGAAGCAAATCAAAACAAGCGTTGAAAGTCTTCTTGCCGAGGAAAGAAGCTCCAAATGAGAATAGTACTGTGCATAATTTTGATACTGGCAGCATTTTATTCCTGTGCTTATGCTCAGGATACCTCGTCCAATGGAGAATTGAGTGGATTTACAGCGGGGCCGTATCTGCTGGATGTAACAACAGATTCTGCCGTTGTGGCCTTTCATCTGGATAAGGCGCTTTCGGCAAAGGTAAGGATTATTGACGTCAATGAGCCGAAGGAATTCAAATCGGAAGGGGCAGGCAAATCCCATTTTATCAAAATAACGGGGCTAAAACCCGGTCTGACCTACGATTACGAAGTAATATGCGGGAATGGGCAGATTCGAACGCCGGAGGGCGACCAGAGCTTTCAGATAAAAACAGCATGCCGGCCTGGAGAATCTTTCACATTTGCCGTGTACGGCGATACACGACCCAGCGAAAATAAGACCACCCGGTATCATCAGGAAGTGATTAACCAGGCGGTTCTTCACGAACCTTTGTTTTGTCTTATACTTGGCGATATGGTTGATGATGGGACAAGAAGTGAGCTGTGGGATGAATTTTTCCAGGTTGAATCGAAACTGCTTCGCAGGTGTGCGATTTATCCGGTTTTGGGCGATAATGATTTTGCAAACGGCAAAGGACTATATTCACAATTCTTCCCGGAATTAGCCAAAGGATATTATAGATTCGAATGGGGCGGCGTGCAGTTTTTTGGGATGGAGGCATTGGGTACACGAGGAGACCAGGGGAGCGAGAAATTTGACGCCGAAAGCCCGCAGGTCAAGTGGCTCGAATCTGAACTATCGAAAGAGGAGGTGCAAAAGGCACCTTTTAGAGTAGTTTTTCTTCACGATACTGTTTTTCTATCGCGTGGCAGGTCGTCAGAGGTGCTTCGAAGGGTATGGGCACCATTGTTCCAAAAATACAAGGTTGATGTTGTTTTTGCCAGTTGGCATCTTTACGAACGTTCAACAAATGAGCAGGTCACATATATCATTTCGGGTGGTGCCGGTGCGGAACTTATCTGGATGAATAAGGACGCAGCTTACCCCTCGCAGGCGGATGCTCGCGCATATCATTTTTGCAGGGTGGATCTGAATTCCAACGCGATGACCATAAGTGCGATCGCCTCGGAAGGCACGGTGCTTGATAGTATTACACTAACACCCCGGTCAAACGATGTTGAGACTGCCAGCCGCCTCGAACGTGCGGCCAAGCGTCTTAGCAGGGAAATCCTCATGAATGCATCTTCAGGCAGCCCTGAACTGCCTGTGTACTTTTTCTCGTCTGATTGCGAATACTGCCGAAAGCTGCTCAAATACGACCTGCCGCAACTGGCCAACAAAAACAATGTTACGCTGAGGGTATATTACTTTGACCTTGGCGTTGAAGGGACATACGACCTGTTTCTTAACGCCGCGACGGAATTCGGCAAACAGGGGGTCGATGTGCCGGCCATTTTCATAGGTCGTTCGGTTTTGGGCGGAGAATCGGAGATAGAAAAGAATCTGCCTGGCGAACTATCGAGGTTCTATGATGAACCACAATCATATCTTGATAAAATGATTACCCCGTTCACTAAACTGCACGACACAGCAACAATGAAGGAAAAGACATTCAACTCATTGACATACGGCCTTGTGATCGGTGCGGGGCTTCTGGACGGGATAAATCCATGTGCGTTTACAACTGTGATATTCCTGATTTCATACCTTAGCCTTGTCGGCGGCACACGCAGACAAATGTTCTACATCGGCGGTATGTTTACGCTTGCAGTTTTTATCGCTTATCTTATAATTGGTCTTGCGTTTTTTAATTTTATGAGACTGATATTGCGAGAGCAGGCCATCGCAATAGTTATAAATTCGATACTTTTGCTTGTTGTCGGCGGGCTTGCGGTATTTTCCATGATAGATTTTGTGCGGTGCCTCAAAGGCAACATAACCGACATCACGCTGCAACTGCCGAAATTTTTCAAGGGGAAAATTCATGAAAAAATCAGAGACTTTGCAAAAAATAAAATAGCCATAACCGGCGCCTCATTTGTTTTGGGGATTGTTATCGCGGGTATGGAGCTGATTTGTACGGGACAGGTGTATTTCCCGATTGTAACGATGATTTCGGAACCTCGCTATCGCATCATTGCCACGGCGTATCTTTTTTCATATAATATTGCATTTATTGCGCCACTTGTCGCCGTGTTTCTGCTGGCAACATTCGGCGTTACGTCGGAACGGATGGCAGCTTTATTCAGGCGACGTATTGCCCTGGTAAAATTGGGGCTGGCAGCGATGTTTGTTGCTATGGCTATAATGATAATTTTTAATATGAGGTGGTTATAATGGGTTTGTCAAAATTGTCGGACAAAAATAGAAAAGGCAAAATTCTCAGAGTCAAGCAGGGCTATAACCCAAATTCAAGCTCAATGGGTTCAATGGTGTTTTCATTGCCTGCGGTACTTTTGGCGGTAACGGTCGGTTTTGGAGCGGTTTCCGGCATTATCATGTCGGCATTTATAAAACGAGATGACAAAACCGCAGAAAGTGACGAAAACAAGGTTTCAAAAAAAATAGAAAAACAAGAAGGATAGATGTGAAAAAGATAATTATAAACATAGTTGTTTTTGTCTTTACGTTTTGTGCCAATGCACAGGTAAATCCATCGGATGAGGCGGAGGCATTGTTCGCACAAGGTGAGTATCTGAAGGGCAGGGATATTCTTACAAAGGCATTGAATGACCCTGACCCCGTGCAGCGGGCCAATGCTCTGCAGGCTTATGCCAGGTTTTATGAAAACATCGCCGGAAATATAGACAATGCCCTGACTTTTTATGGGGACATTCTCCGGACTAACCTTCCCGTTGACCATCCGATGAAATTGTCGGCACAGAAAGAAATCGGCAGACTCAAGCAGTTGAAGATTGAATATAAAGCGGAAGACGCATTATTGAGGAAATTACAGCTTTCGGAGACAGTGAGCCCAGATGAAAACAGAAAGCGGATTACTCAACTGCTTGCGATTATCGAGCAAAAGCCGGGTTACTACAGACTTTCTGAAGTATACTATCAGCTTGGTCGCAATTATTTTGCTACGGAAGATTACTATAAGGCCTATATATCGTCAAAAAAAGCGGTGGAATTGAAACCGGGTGTAAATTTTTATCTTCCTGTTAATGTGTGGATGGATGCGGCATACGGCAAGTGGGTCAGGGCAAACATTCATACAGCTTCATGGGGAACTATCGGCGGTCTTTTAGTTTTAACCGTAATTGTCTTCTATGCCTGCCGCCCGTGGAGATGGCTGAAATTCAGACATTTAATAATAGGTTTTTCAATGGTCTTATTATGGCTGATAGTATTCGGCGTCTCATATAAATGGTTTGCCGGCAAGCCTGGGGTATCTGAAACAACGATGTTTGAGGCAGGCGTGGTTCCGCCTTATTTTTTCAGTTTCGGACCCGAGGGTCCATATTGGAAGGTAACACAAAGTTTATTTGTGTACGGCCTTGTCGGCGTGCTGGGAGTGTTTGTATTTTCAATCGGCATCGGCAGGCTTAAATACCGATGGGCGGCATTGCTGATTAATCTGGTGTTTGCGGCGCTGCTGTTTACATCTCTGACTACGGTTTTTTACATGCGAAACTGCGACCAGAAAAGCATGTTTGGCTCAGAAGCCGCAGGAAGCGTCTGGTACTATCTTAAGGGAGACAATTATTTTGTTAGTTTCGGTATGGAGCCTTACGTCTTAACGAATCCGAGGGCATTCCCGAATCTGGCACTCAACAACCTTTCTGACCCTTATATGCTCGAATGGGTTAAAAAATATTGTCCTTTCCCGCCGCCGTCAAATAAGCCGGAGCCTTAAGCGGCACACGATTTTATATGAGTGATAAACAAAACAGTTCGCAAATGAAATATCGATTCGAGAATTTCGGTGGAATCATCGCCTGTGAAAATCCACCGTTTCTGGCGTTTGTCGATAGAAACTATATGCGAGAGCTTGGATTGGGAGAAACTGTCGCATGGGATACCGGGGACGAATCTGTCGGCAGATTGTCGGCGCCGACGGAGGTGCACTTTGCGATTACCAATAGATGCTCGGTCGGATGCCCGCACTGCTATATGGGCGCCGGCAAAGAGGATGAAGGCGAGCTGGATACAGCCTCGCTTAAACGTGCGCTGGATATCCTGGCTGAGATGAAAGTGTTTCATATCGCACTTGGCGGCGGCGAGGCACTGGAACGTTGCGATTTGTTTGAAATTGCCGAATATGCACGAACAAAAGGGCTTGTACCCAATCTGACCGTTTCAGGCGCAAAAATAACCGCCGATGTCGCGAAAAAGATGAAGGTGTTCGGTCAGGTCAACGTGTCGCTCGACGGCGTCGGAGATAACTACGGTGTGTTCAGAAATAAAAATATGTTTGATATGGCCGACAGCGCATTAGGTTTTTTGATTGAAGCAGGGGTGCCGACGGGAATAAATTGCGTCATGGGGCGCAATAACTTCGACGGCATTGCGGAGCTTTTCGAATATGCGGCAGGAAAGAAGCTAAACGAAATCGAATTTCTCCGGCTCAAACCTTCCGGCCGCGGGATGGAAAAATATGCAAATGACCGCACGACGTACGAGCAGAATATATCGCTTACGCCGATGCTGGCCAAACTTTCCGCTCAGTATGGAATTACCGCAAAGATAGATTGTTCCTTCATACCCATGCTTTGCTATCACAATCCGCCGGTGGAAATGCTCGAGGCGATGGCGACATACGGCTGCGAGGCGGGAAATGTGCTGCTGGGCATCAGGAGTAATGGGGCAGTGAGCGGCTGTTCATTTCTGAAAAGTTCCGGCCTTTCCGTTTTTGACCTGCATTCGGGTCTGAATCAGGAGGGGCATTTTGAAAAAATTACGAGTTGGGTGCAAAAAGCACCCCAGCCGTGCAGGTCTTGCAGTTATCTTGATATCTGCAAGGGCGGCTGCCACGCCGTTGCGGAATATGTTACCGGAGATTTCAACAACCCCGACCCGGACTGTCCCAAAGTGATTGAATATGAAATGGAGAATTGTAAATGAACGAAGCTCTGCAAAAAAAAGAGTTAAGCATAACAGGAATTATAGTGAGCATAGCAGTAACAGCCGGTTTTGTCTGGGCGGCGATGCAATGGTATAATCGTGACAGCGACCAGGCGCAATTACCCGTCGACTGGATGCAGGCAAATGAAGTGCATGCATTTGCAAATCTGCAGATGATTTCACAGGCACAAAAAAAATACAAGGAAACGGACTGGGACGGGGACGGAAAAAAAACATACGCAAAGTATTTTGTTCACCTGTGGACATCCGTGAGCACAAAGAGCGAACCGATTCGGATAGAGCTTATACCGAAAAAACTCTCGTTCGCGATGGAAGCAGCCAAAGCGATTGACGGATATTATTTCATTGATTTGCACGATCGCATGTCGCCCCAGGCCGGAGGGCAAGTCCCGATGGATTATGAAAAAGAATGGGCGGTTATGGGTTTGTCAATCAACGAGGGGCAAACAGGCATGCTGAACTTTTTGGCAGACCAAACCGGCAGTATTTTCGTCAACAGCGCTAAATACGTCGCTCCGCAATACCCTGAAAATCCTGCCGCAAGCGGCTGGATAAAAATTGAGGGCGTTGAGCAGTTAAAGGATTTTCAAAAGAAAATAGTCTATCCTCAAGGCAGCTCGAAAAAGTAATCCGCATCTTTTTTGAGGGGTGAGGGATGGGCAGGTAAAGATAAACAGGGTAAACAATTCGCATTGTACTCTTTATAACGTCTTTACCGATTATGCACATTATCCCTGCCGGGGGTGCGGCATTTCCTGGTATAGCTTAAAAAAAACAAAAAAAATACAAATAATGCTTGACATGTTGAAAATGATTAGATACAATGACAATAGTTAAAAGTGCTAAAGAAGCATTTTTATTTCCCAAACAAAATTAAAATGTGTTTTTTTGAAACGTAGAAGATATGATTCTCCGACGTTGTGTCGGAGGACTATTTCATGGACTTTGTTTTTGGAGGATGAGAAGATGAGAAGACTGCTTATTTTATTGTTGGTGCTGGGTGTAGCCAGCATCGCGTTTGGCGACAGAACATGGGACAACGGTGGCGGGGCAGATCTCAACTGGATGAACCCGCTTAACTGGAGCGGTGACACACTTCCGGTCAACACTGGTGTAGGACTTGATTTAGCCAAGCTTTATAAGACCACCGGAGTTGCTAACATGTTAATTAACAGTGCTGGCCCAACGGCTTGGCAAGTAAAACTCGCCGGGCCTAATCCACCGACAAGTCCACTGACATGGTGTACTTTAACGGTCGCTAGCGGCGGCGTTCTCGATGTCGGCGAGTATCTTATGGTCGGAATCGACAGCACGGTTAACAGAAGCGGTCAGCTTGATATGACGGGCGGGACAATAAATCTTGGGACGAAGACCGCTGTCAGCGGTCATTTGTATCTTGGCTTCGCTATCGCCGGCACGACGGGGTGGCTCAATATGTCCGGCGGAACCATTAATGGAACTGCTGATTTTACCATTTCTAATGGTGCCGGTACTAAGGGCTATGCAGTTCTCAGCGGCGACGCGAAGATTTATGCCAACCAATTAAAGATGAATGTTTCCGGAACCGGAACTGCCTCCTTGAATCTCAGCGGCAATGCCCAGGTCATTATCAACGGCGATTGTACGGCAAATGTTGCCACGTGGCAGGACAACGGCTGGATTAATGACGAAGTCCAGACCAGCCTTACAATGAATCCTGGTAAGACAACGCTTTATATACCAGAGCCGGCGACGCTTTGCCTGCTTGGAATTGGCGCTTTGAGCTTGATTAGACGCAAGAGATAAACATCTTTGAAGTAATTTGAAGTAAAATGATATTTTTGCTGAACGCTCGCTTTGAAAAAAGCGAGCGTTCAGTGACGTTGTTGTGTGCATGTTGTTGTGCACACAAAGAAGAAGAATAGAGTTAATTTTTTTGGAGGAAAGAAGATGAAAAAGTTTTTTGTTTTATTTTTGCTGTTAGGTGTAACCGGCAGCGCATTGGCGACCACGGACTGGGATTACGTCACAACCGACCGCGATTGGTTTAATCCGAACAATTGGAATGACAGTAGTGCCACACAACCAGTCCCCCAGCCCATACCGACTGCGACTACTGAAGTGCGAACGCACGCCAGTTATGCCTGTCCGTACGCGTACTCGGCAATCATCGCCGCAGGAAGTTCTTATAACCCCCTTGAACTACCTGCTGTGGCATCCGTGATTAATATTGGCGGAAATGCCCAAAGCTACAGCGCCCAATTGCCCCGCGGTCAGCTGACAATAAACAGCGGCGTGCTTACAGTAGCCAGTCTTAGAGTTGGCGGCAGCAGCAGCAGTGTAAGGTCCGGCGAATTGTATGTAAACGGCGGCGTTATTAATGCCCTAGGCGCAGGAAACTACCTTGCCGTAGGCTATGGCCCCGCTGCCGGAGGAAACAGCGGCTGGATGTATATGACCGCCGGAACTGTTAACGTTGCCACATTCGATATCGGCCGTGTTGCCGGCACAAACCCCATAAACGGCTATGCGGACATCGACGGCGGCACTATTAATGTCACCACCGACTTCAGAATGAGGCCGGCCGGCGGAGCCGGGACTGTTTCGCTGGATATGAGCGGCGGCGCCAAGATTATCATCACCGACCCCACCGGCGCCATTGCCACTAAGATTCAGGGCTATATCGATAACGGCTGGATTAAAACTAATGGCGTACCATGGTTAAATTATGGTAACGTCAGTTGGGATGGCACTAACACCACAATTATACCAGAGCCGGCGACTCTTTGCCTGCTCGGTCTTGGTGCTTTGAGTTTGATCAGACGCAAACGGTAATAGCAACAGCAACAACAGTTAGTTTTTATGACAAACGAACGGGCAAGCCCTTTCAAGGGCTTGCCCTATTTTTAAAACTACAGGAACCCCTCCAGACTAAAATAAACCATAAATCAAAATGCGGCTCACTGTTCCACGGTGAGGGAATAACCTTCATCGATATTTTCCCTTCTTGACAATAGGCATGATTGCCAATACATTGCTAATTATGCCAAAAGCTATGAAGAAATCTCTCACTGCCTTCATTTATTTTGTCCTGGCGGCAAGTACATTGCTGGTCTTCTGGCAGGTTCGTAATTTCGATTTTACCAATTACGATGACAACCTCTACGTATACGAAAACTCACATGTTTTAAACGGCCTGACCGCCGATAATATCTTTTGGGCATTTACCACCGGACACACCGGATACTGGCACCCGCTGACGTGGCTTTCTCTTATGCTCGATTGTCAGTTATTCGGCCCCAATCCCGGTCGGATTCATCTTGTAAGTCTGTTTTTGCACGTTGTTAATACTTTGCTGTTATTTGCAGTTCTAAGAAAAATGACCGGCGCACTATGGCCGAGCGCGTTTGTAGCAGCTCTGTTTGCTGTTCATCCGATGCACGTCGAATCGGTTGCATGGATAGCGGAACGCAAAGATGTTCTAAGCACGTTGTTCCTGCTGCTTACATTAGCCGCCTATGTCGGTTATGTAAAACGACCGTCTGTATTTCGATACCTTATAAGTTTGGTACTTTTTGCTATTGGCCTTATGGCCAAACCGATGCTCGTAACGCTGCCGTTCGTGCTGCTGCTGCTGGATTATTGGCCGCTAAAAAGATTTTCGATTGCCGATTGCCAATTGCCAATTGAAAAGAATCCAAAATCCAAAATCCAAAATCTAAAATTCACACAATCCTTTTGGCGTCTTATTATCGAAAAAGTTCCTTTCTTTGTTCTGGCGGCGGTTTCAAGTGTAATTACATTTATAGTTCAGAAAGTAAGCGGTGCTGTGATCAATATCAACGCTCTTCCTTTGCAGGACAGAGTTGCCAATGCCATCGTTTCTTACATGAGGTATATAGGGAAAATGGTCTGGCCGCAAAACCTGGCGGTGTTTTATCCTTTTGACATCGGCAATTTCACATACTTACAGATTACGCTATGTGCGATATTACTGCTTGTTATATCTATTTTCGTGATTGGTTTTGGACGAAAACAAAAATACCTGCTTGTAGGCTGGTTCTGGTTTATCGGAACGCTGATACCCGTCATAGGACTGGTTCAGGTTGGCGCACAGGCTTTGGCTAATCGGTACACCTATATTTCGTACATAGGTTTGTTCATAATGATTGCCTGGGGCCTGCCGGAGCTTCTTTCGAAATGGCCGCAGCGAAAAATCGCTCTTGGCCTGTCGATGGTAATAGTACTGACAATTCTCGGAATATGCGCCCATCAGCAGGTGAGCTATTGGAATAACGGCACCAGTCTTTTTACCCATGTGATTAAAGTAACGCAGGATAATTATTTTGCGCACTATGGTCTTGGCATTTCCTACAAAAACCTTGGCTGCCATCAGGATGCAATAGAATCCTATAAGCAGGCCATTAGAATCAATCCGGATTATGATGAGGCATACAATGATCTTGGCATTTCCTACTTCATACTTGGCCGCTATCAGGATGCTATAGAAGCCTATAAGCAGGCCATCAGAATCAATCCGGATTTGGCCAAGGCATACAATAATCTTGGCAATGCCTGTCTCTTCCTTGAGCGGTATCAGGATGCTATAGAATCATATAAACAGGCCATCGGAATCAAGCCGGATTTGGCCGAGGCATACTATAATCTTGGCGCTGCTTATCTCAAACTTGGCCGCTATCAGAATGCTATAGAAGCCTATAAACAGGCCATTAGAATCAAGCCGGATTTGGCCGAGGCACACTATAATCTCGGCAAAGCTCTTGTCGCACAGGGCCAAATCTACGAAGCCCTTGACCAACTCCGCCAAGCTATTCGGCTCAGGCCCGATTGCCCTGATTTCATGAATGATTTTGCCTTCCTGATAATTACTCACCCCGAAATCAAAAACCGCGATGTGAATGAGGCGATTGGTCTTGCACGCCGTGCCTGTGAACTTACGAATTATCATAACCCTGCCATGTTGGGCACGCTGGCAGCGTCATACGCCGCCGCCGCCAGATTCCCCGAAGCGGTCGATACCGCCCGAAAGGCTATAGCGATTGCCGACAGTGCCAACCAGCCTCAGATTAAAAATATTATTCAGCATCATCTTACCTTCTACACACAAGGCAAACCCTACATCGAACCTGCAGCGGCCCCCTTTTCCGATGCCCCAAAACCATAATCGGCCTTGGGAAAAGCGACTTTTTGAGTAAAATGTTTCATAGGCAAGCTGATAATCAACGGTAATACGCCCTCTATGGAACTGTTAGAGATACATTTATTTTAATAAAATACTTGATTTTAAAATAAATGCGGATATAATAAAATAGGTTATGGATATTTGAAGACGGGGGGTAGGGGTGTAGCCAGGAAAGGGTGTATGAAAACAAGGTTTTTATTCTTAACCTCACTTATTTTTTTATCAAGTTTTGCCGGTGTTTGTTCTGCAACTTATATTCAATGGGATGGTGGTGCCGGCACAAGCGACTGGATGACGGCTGCAAACTGGGCCGGTGATGTCATTCCCAGTACTGCCGATAAGGCGGGATTCAAGACGGCCACGGGCGCGGTCGTAAGCACGACGGTTCCGACATTTATGGAGATGACGCTGGGCGGTAACGGGGGCCTGGGCATACTGACAGTGCAGCCCGGGGCGGTACTCAATTGTACAAATACATGGGCGATGGGGCAAAGCGGCGGAGAGGGCGGAGTTCTGGCTATGAGCGGCGGAACGATAACTGTCGGCAGTTGGTTCTATGTGGGCAATGGCGGCACAGGGACGATAAATATGTCCGGCGGCAGCATCACTGTTACCGGGCTTTTCAGCATCGCTTATGCGGCCACCCCTCCTGCCGCCAGTTCAGGAACCGTCAATTTAGATGGCGGCACTATCACCGCAACAACGACTTTCAGCATGGCGCCTGGCGGCGGTGGCACTGCGAGACTCAATATCACGGGCGGCAGGCTGATAATAAACGGAAATGTGACCGGAACAATTGCGGGTTATATAGCTAACGGCTGGATAAAAGGCTATGGCTCGGCAAGCAATGTTCGATATGATTATGATGTTACAACATCTGGCAAGACGACCGTTTGGGCTGTCGGCTCTTTGAAGGCTACAAATGTCAGCCCGGCAAACGGCGCAACTAATATTGCAAAAAATGCTACCTTAAGCTGGACTGCCGGCCCGGGCGCAGGTTCGCATGATGTTTATTTCGGCACGGCAAGTCCGGGTACATTCCAAATCAATCAGACTGGAACAGCTTTTAATCCCGGTCAGCTTGAATTCAATACAACGTATTACTGGCGCATCGACGAGGTCAACGGCCCAAACACCGTTACAGGCGATGTGTGGAGTTTTATAACTGTTTCAGGACAGGCCAAGACCCCTGACCCTGCAAACAGCGCAGCGAATGTGGCTTTTGATAAAATTCTGCGGTGGACGGCGGGCCCCGGCGCGGCTTCGCACGATGTATATTTCGGAACAACCCTGAGCGATGTGAACAATGCAAATAGATTACTCGGCGATTTGAACGGAAACGGCACTGTCGATAGGAATGATATGTCGCTATTAGCCGAATACTGGCTGTTAGACCCTGCCGGTTCGGAGCCTTACGCAGGAGTTGACGACGATAATATCGTGGACTTTTTCGATTATGCGATGCTTGCACAGGACTGGATGAACAGTGCAGGACCTGTATTCAAGGGCAATCAGGATGCAAATAGTTTTAATCCGGGTACGCTCCCATTTAACACAAGTTATTATTGGCGAATCGACGAGGTGAACGGGCCTGATACGGCCAAAGGCGCAATATGGTCGTTTACTACCCAATCGGGCAAGGCATTTAGTCCGAGTCCTGCCAACAGCGCTTCAAATGTAGCCACAAACACAACCCTGAGCTGGACGTCGGGTGCAGGAGCCACTTCTCATAATGTTTATTTCGGCACAGCGAATCCGCCTCCATCTCAAGGTAATCAAAGCGGTACGAGTTTCAATCCGGGTACGCTTGCCGCAAGCACGATTTATTACTGGCGTATAGATGAAGTCGGCGGGTCGGGTACCGTTACAGGCGACCTGTGGAGTTTCACAACTCAGTCGGGCAAGGCGTATAATCCGAGTCCTGCCAACAGCGCTTCAAATGTTGCCACAAACGCAACCCTAAGCTGGACGGCGAGTGCAGGAGCTATCTCACATGATGTTTACTTCGGCACAACGAGTCCGGGAACATTCCGAATCAATCAGGCAGGCACAACATATAGTCCCGGAACGCTTGCCAACAGCACAACTTATTATTGGCGTATAGATGAGGTTGGCGGCTCGGGTACTATTACAGGAGATGTGTGGAGTTTCACAACCGTTCCGCTTAGCACAACGCCGGTTTATCCATATTTGACATGGCGAAATGACCCGACAAATTCGGCTGTGGTAAACTGGTGGAATCCGACCGCAACAGGCGACAGCTTTGTTGATTACGGCCTTACAAATTCTTACGGTTCAACCGCGACAGTTGCGACGGTAACCAATTTCCACCATGTCGAGCTTACGGGTCTTACCCCGTCAACACAATACCATTACCGGGTTCGTTCCAGTGACGGCACTATCGGCTCAGACATGACGTTTACTACCGCGGAGGCTGTCGCGGATGCAAATACTTTCTCGTTCAGCTTCGCGGTGTATGGCGACCCTCGCGGCGGACAAACCGCCGATGAACCTTACTATACGAGGCATCAGGTATTGTGTAACTGGATACTGGCACAGAATTTTGACTTTGCACTTGAAACCGGCGACACCGTCTGGGCAGGCGGCATAACTTCCGCAAATCCTCTGGCTCCGCAGGATTTTTGGACTGATTTTTACAGGCTTGAATCAAACTTGTCCAAGTCCAAGGTCATAATGGCCACGATGGGCAATCACGAAGTTCAGCCCACAGAGAGCGGCGGAAGCGTCAGTTACATTTATTACTATGATTTATACGAAGGCGCTTTCCCAACTAATGGAATCAGCAATAATAAGGGCAGAGTTTACAGCTTTAATTATGGTAATACGCATTTTGTAAATCTGTCAAGCTATCAGCAGGATTTAAATCTTCAAGCTACCTGGCTTGCTGCGGACCTTGCGGCCGCAAGAGCCAATCCGAATATAAAGTGGATTTTCGCCTTTATGCACGCCCCTATGTACACTACAAATACGAGTCGCGGCAACCGCACAGACTGCATTACGGCGTGGGGCCCGCTATTCGACACGTATCATGTCGATGTCGTTTTTGCAGGTCATAATCACCTGTTAGAACGTTCGAAATCGATAAAGGCCGGCGTGGCAGTTGCCGATGGCGTGGGTACAGTTTATGTAACAACCGGCCTGGGCGGTGCGTCATTTGATTCGCCCGGCTCAGGTTCTCCGGGGCTGTTTGTAATGACATACAACGCCCAGACGCTGGCGACTTGTGTGACAATCAACGGCAACAATCTGACGGTGAACTCGATTACAAATGCGGACAACGTGGTCCGTGATACATTTACATTATCAAAATGATTGATTAGTCAATTTGTGATATTTGGTATAACTGAAAATGCCATAACGGAATCACAAAGAGATAGCCGAAACAGCTTTATGGCGTCCTGATATCGGCTTTTGTTAGATGGTTGTAAGTTAAAGGGCGATGCACAAAATAATATTCATTTTGTTGGTTTTGCTTGCGGCAAATACGGTCTTTGCAGCTAACGTCCAGTGGGTGGGCACAATACTGGATGAAATTACGATTCAACATCAACCTCATTTAGACGGCGATTTTAATAATGACGGCGTTGTTGATTCATTAGATATCGGTTTATTTTCGGGAAATTGGCTTGGGACAGGGATTTGGCCGTAAAATTTTTGCAGAAAATACTTGACAACGGCCAAAAATTTGGTAAAATTATTGTGTGCTACGTGCTGAAAAGCATGTATTATAGGACAGTGTAGTATAATAATCTTTTTAGGTAGGAGAAATATCATGTCCAGAAATAACAGTCTTTTGGTTTCTTTAGTTCTGCTGCTGAGCATGGCCGCAATATCATCTGCAATAGAAAGAACATGGGATAACGGGGGTGGTGATGGCAATTGGAACACCAACACTAACTGGAGCGACAATACCGCCCCGTTAGCTGCCGATATTGCCAGAATCAATATGACAGCAGGACCGGTATTCAGCGGCCAGACAGCTACCGTTTACAGGGTTTACCTTGAAGGCGCTGGTAACGGCACGCTGACCATGAACAGCGGAACTCTTAACACCACTAACCATATTTTTATGGCCGCTCTTGCAACCGACATCGCAACTCTTAATATGAGCGGCGGTGCAATTAATGTCGGCGCTACTTTCTATGTCGCCCGCGATTCCGGCAGTAACGCAAACGTAAATCTCTCCGGCGGAACTATCACCTGCAACGTCCTGAATTTGAGGACGAACGTCGGAGCCGTTGGAACAATTAATATTACCGGTACCGGCACATTGATTATTAACAGCGATGCTAACGCAACAATCACCCCATGGATCACCAGCGGCTGGATAAAGGCCTACAACGGATTGGGCACGGTGATTGTTGTCGTCAGTAACGACCCCAACAAGACCACCGTTACGGCAGCTGCTCCGACAAAGGCAGGAAATCCTTCGCCGGCCAGGAATGCCACAAAAGTCAGCACGCTGGCGGATTTATCATGGGTAGGCATTATCGAAGCAAATTCGCACGATGTTTATTTCGGAACCGTCAGTCCCGGTACATTCCAAACAAATACTACAGCAGCGACATTCGACCCGGGCAGGATGAACCCGAGTACGGTTTACTATTGGCGAATCGATGAAGTCAATGATCTCCTAGATCCTAACGTCTTTACCGGCGATGTCTGGTCATTCACTACAGGCCCTGTCGTCGCTACAATCCCGAGCCCTGCAAACGGTGCAATTAATGTTTCGACAAGCAGCATTCTAAGCTGGACAGCAGGAGTAACCGCTGCATCTCACGATGTCTATTTCGGCACGGCTGATCCTCCTGCACCCATAGACAATCGGGATGCAAACAGTTACAATCCAGGCACGCTTGCCAACAGCACAACTTATTATTGGCGCATCGACGAGGTCGAGGACGAGGAGAATACTTATACCGGCACCGTTTGGAGCTTCACCACAGAAAGCGCAATTAAGAAAGGTCCGTATCTCATTTATCCGGGCAACAATACTCAGATGACGGTTCTATGGCAGCTGCCGAGCACCCAGGGCTGCACTCTGGAATGGGGTACCAATACATCTTACTCGACCGGCAGCACTGCGACGACCGAATACGGCACAGACCATCAGCATAAGTACACAATCACCAGCCTTACGCCAGGCACGAAGTATTATTACAGGGTTACGACCCCTTTGACCACCGCCACCGGCTCTTTCCAAACAGCACCCGCGGCGGATGCAACGAACGTGAAATTTCTTGCTTACGGCGATACGCGGTCTTACCCAGCAAGCCATAATGCGGTTGCTTCGGCTGTAAATACCACCTATGCCGGCGACCCGGGTTATCAAACTATGATGCTGCTTAGCGGCGACTGGGTCAATGCCGACGCGGAAGCCGACTGGACTGAGCAGTATTTCAACCGGGCCTACGATTCGGCGCTGCAGATGCAGGCAAACATTCCGATTCAGGGCTGCATGGGCAACCATGAAGGCAGCGCTGTTTATTATACAAAATACTGGCCGTATCCTTATGCTGCAGCACGCTACTGGTCGTTCGACTATGGCCCCGCGCATATTGTGGTTCTTGACCAATATCCCCCCCCTACCAATCCTTCTGCCCAGTACACATGGCTGGTGAACGATTTGAGCGGCAGCACAAAGCCGTGGAAGATTATTTTGCTTCATCAGCCGGGCTGGTGCGCAGGCGGTTCTCACGGCAATGACTTGATGGTGCAGACTTATATTCAGCCGCTCTGTCAGCAGTATGGTGTGCAGATTGTTTTCGGAGGGCACAATCATTACTATTCCCGCGCCGATGTAAACGGTGTTCAGCATGTAACCACCGGCGCCGGCGGCGCGCCGTTCTATACGGCGACGGCTGGCCAGCCGTATGTGGTGACGTACACGACAAACGCGCTTGAGTTTTGCAAAGTCAGCATCGACGGTAATTCACTTTTCTGCCAGGCTGTCAAGCCGGATGGCACGGTGATTGACCAGTTCTATGTCGATAAGGAAGAACCGGACTTTACATTTATTCAGGCAACCGACCCGCAAATTGGCTGGAGGTACAATGGCGATAATGATGCAAAGTGGGCAGAGACGGTGAGCAAGGTCAATCTTGTTGAACCTAACTTTTTGATTGTTACCGGCGACCTTGTGGATAACAGAGGCGTCGTAGCCCAGGTCGACCTGTATAAATCCTATGCCGCAGGACTCAATCCGGGTATTCAGCTTTACAATCTCCCGGGCAACCACGACATCGGCGACACGCCGGATGCGACTTCTTATGCATTATGGAAGAGCCGTTTCGGCTATCCTCCGGACAATAACAATCCGTGGTATTCTTTCGCCCGCGGCAATAATCTCTTTATCGTCCTTGACTCAATGGTTCTGAAAAGCCCGACGGGCTTCACAGATCCTAACAAGGCCGTCGAGGAAATGAACTGGCTGACGACAACGCTTATAGACGCTAATACGGCAGGATATGACAACATAATGGTATTTATGCATACCTCGTTGTGCCTTACCAGTATTGCTGAGGCTGACCAAACCTTTAATATGCCCCTTGGCACTGGTAATGGTCCCCGTAAACAGCTTCTTGATTTGTTCCATGAGTATGGCGTAAAAGCCGTATTTTCAGGACATGCTCATTACAATTCGTATGTTCGTGACGGCGATTTGGAAATTATTACGACCAGCTCCTGCAACAGCTCACTTGGTACTCCTTCGACTCCGCAGGGCTTCCGTTTTGTGGAAGTGTATCCGGGTCATATTTCACATGTGTACCGCACCCTGGCCAGTATAGCTCTGTTGGCAGGTGATTTTAACGGTGATAGAGTTGTAGATGAGAAAGATTTTGATATTTTTGCGGGCTATTGGCTGGATAATGGTATATGGCCGTAATGGATATTTGAATATTTAGGCCATTTTGGGCGATGTCTTGAGCTGATAAATAGCGACAGATGCCCTTAATAACGTATTGTGTTAAAGAATTGTGAATAAACTACGGTGCGCTGTCCTCTTTGACGGCTTATCAGGCGCTTTGCCGAAGCGTCTGTACGTCAGAGAATATGTGACGCCGTGATGGAAAATCGCAAAAAACACAAATAATGCTTGACATATTGATAACGGTTAGATACAATAGCTTTGGTGTGCCTTTAGGTTAAGAGAGTGTGTGACATAAGCGTTTTTTGCACTCAAAAGGCGTTTTTTTGAGGGCAAAAAATGATAAGTTCGGCAATGTGCCGGAGAGAATAGTATTGTTTTTTTAAGAAGGAGGAAAGAGTGATGAGAAAAATGAAGTTTATAGTATTGTGTTTTATGGTGATGATGGCCTTTGCCAGTTCTGCCTCTGCCGCCACCAGTTATGTCCAGTGGTTGGGCATCGGAGAAGGCGTCGGTTCGTGGACGGATGGAACCAAGTGGAATGGCGGTGTTGTGCCAAGCGCAACGGACCATTGGGGTGTCGTGGGCGCCACTAATTACAAGGCCGGATTCAAGACAGCGCCGAACTATGCAGACCTTAGTTCCGGTACGGTAACAACAGATATCCTGGTTTTTGGTGCTGCAAACGCCGGTAATCTGGACAATCTGGTTGTAAAGGGTGCAACCGTTAATGTTTCCCAGTACATCACCCTGGCTGCCGCTGCTACCGACAACGGCATTGTGAGGATGAACAGCGGAACTATTAGCACAGGCGTACAGAATGCTAACTCAACTTTCTTTGTAACGCAACTTGGTAAGGGCACGCTGTACATGAATGGCGGCACAATTAATTGTGGTTTGCCGGACCCGACTTGGGTGGGCCGTCCAGCCAACTATTCTGGCAATTTGCTAATGACAGGGACAACAGGCGTTACCGGCAACGGTACTCTGTATCTCAATGGCGGCACTATTTACGCCAACGATCTTCTGCCTGGAACCAGCGGCACTGCGAGGAGCCTTGTTATTACAGATGGCAAGCTTGTGCTCAAAACCGATAGGAGAGCTGAGATCGCCGGTTACAGCTGGATTACAACCACGAAACCGGGCGGGGTCATTGCGACTTCTTATGATGATTTGGAATTGACGACGACTGTTTATGCGACACCCGAGCCGGCAACTGTTTGCCTGCTTGGCCTTGGCGCGATGGCTTTACTCCGCAGGAACAAGAAGTAAAAGTTTTAGCGGCAATAAAACAGGTGGGTCTGAAAACCTGCCTGTTTCGGTATCATTATTATAAGTATATTTTTAGATTTTTAATAGTTACGGCAAAGAGTTGCTGTTTTGCCGTCGGCGGTGAATAAAAGATTGTATTTAGTTGTGTTTAACAAGTATACAAATAACCTAATATTAAATGTTTTCGGAGGTCTATCATGTCAAAAAAATTATGTTCGCTAATTTTTTGTTGTGTTGTGCTGGCAGTTATGACAGGTCGCGCATCGGGTGGTGATGTATTATGGAGTAATGGCAGCACCGACGGTCTCTGGAGTACTGCGGGCAACTGGTCAACAGCAGCCGTTCCTACTATAGCAACCGTGGATAAGGCCAAAATAATCAGATTGGCCCCCAACGATGCGCACATTACCGCCGGCATGGCTGCCGAGTGCTCATGGTTGGTCGTTGGAGATGGTGCATCCGGAGAAATACATATGACCGGCGGAACGCTCAATGTAAACAAGGGAGCAGGCACCGATTCCTGGACTATAGTGGCCTATGGTGCTAATGATACAGGAATAATCACGATGGATGGCGGTACTATTACTACGGACAACCGTTTTTATATCGGCTTCCTCGCCCCAGGTACTGGTAGTGGCACTTTGAATATGAACGGCGGCACGATAAATATCGGCGGCACGTTCGGCATCGGCTATGGTGAAGGCTCTATAGGCACCAAGGGTACAGTAAATCTTGCCGGCGGCACCATAAATGTGACGTCAACTTCCGGAACCAACTTGAATATGGCCAACGTCGCAAAACTTGATATAACCGGCGGTACGCTCGTATTAACCGGCGACAGACGCACACTTATAACCGGCTACGTAACCAGCGGCTATATTGTCGCTTTTAACGGTTTGGGCGATGTGGTTGTAACCTATGACAACACTAACACGACCGTAACGGGCGCAACTAACCCTTACAAGGCAAGAGGGCCCAAGCCGGCGAGTAACGTCTTGGACGCCCCTCCGTATGCCGTGCTTAGCTGGACACCCGGCACCGGCGCCTTAACACATGATGTATATTTTGGAACAGACGCAAATGCCGTTCGCGATGCGAATACTGTAAATACGTTAGGCGTTTATGTGGGCCCGCAAAATTACGAGGTAAACAGCCTCACTCCGACAGGTCTCGAACTGAGCCATGCCTATTATTGGCGAATTGATGAAGTTAACAGTACAAATGTTTTCAAAGGCGATAGGTGGCAATTTGTGGTCGCTTCTTTTGCCCTTATAGATGATTTCGAGAAATATGCGGATACGACAGCTATGTCGGCTTCGTGGTCCAACGGCTCAACAGGCGCGACATTGTCGCTTGCAACAGCCGGCGGTCACGAAAAGGCCAAGACGATGAAGTTTGATTACAATAACGTCAACTCACCGCTCTATTCAGAGGCACAAACCGCCAGTCCCACAATCAACTGGACGGTAGATGGGGTTGTGGCGATGGATATCTGGTACAAAGGCAACGCAGGCAATGCCGACGAGCCGATGTATGCGGCACTTGAAGACAATAACAGCCATCCTGTTGCTATTCTTGTAAACAGCACCCCGAATGCTGCTCAGGGCGCAGAGTGGCAGGTATGGCATATTAAACTGAGCGACTTTACCGGTGTTAATCTGGCCAATGTGAAGAAGTTCTATATCGGCTTCGGCAATAGAACAATTCCCGTGACAGGCGGCGCCGGGACGGTGTATTTCGACGATATCAAACTGTACAGGTCAAGATGTATTACTCCGCCGGCAGTTGACCTTAACGGTGACTGCGTCATTGATTTCAAGGATTTTTCAGTAATGGCAAACAACTGGATGGAAGAGTCAGTGATATAACCGAAACTCTGGTTGTAGTTTTGGTTTGTGTTAGGTAACACATTAAACTTTAAGAGTTTTGGAAGAATATAGGAGTATATATGTATAAAAAAATAATTGTTTTGGCTTGTATCGTTTCTATAAGCCTTTCCGGGTATGCCTTTGCGGCTGCCACGTCTTCTGTCTGGCAGGGAGCGGAAGGCGGCGCATGGAGTACGCCGGCGAACTGGGTCAATAACACTGTGCCAATTGCGCTTGACCCGCCTGGCGGCCCGCAGGCTGATCCCTATAGTATCGCATATTTCAATGTAACGCATACCAGTCCCGGCCTTACTGACGGTGTTACTGTGGCTTGCGACCTGCTGCGTATTGGTGACATAATAGCAGGCAGCGCATTGGCGGTAAACGGCGGCACTGTTAACGTTTCCGAGTTAGTATACCTAAGCTACCTCGCCGTTGAAAGCGCCACTGTCAACATGAACAGCGGCACCATAAATTGCGGCGTAATGATTCCAGCCAACGGCAAATTTTTTGTCGGACAGAAAGGCGTGGGTACGCTTAACATGAACAGCGGCGTAATTAATCTGTCCAGCTATTTATCGATTGCGGATGTGGCCGGCAGCACAGGCAATGTGCATCTCGACGGCGGCACTATTTATGCCACCGACCTTTTGATGAACACCGCCAACGCTCATCTCGATATCAGAGGTGGTACTCTTATACTCGACGGTAATGATATTGCCGCTATTGACGGTTTTGTGAGCAGCGGCAAGTTGACCGCATATGCGGGTTCAGCAGGCGGCACTGTGCAGCGCAGTTATGATTTGGGAACCAACAAAACTACGGTGACAGGCTACCTGCCTTCTCCGAAGGCCATAAATCCAAGCCCATTCAGCAGCGCGACAAATGTTGCCCTGGATGCGATATTGAGCTGGACGGCTGGGCTTGGCGCAGTGTCGCACGATGTTTATTTCGGGACAGCGAATCCGCCCACGGCATTCCAGAGCAATCAGACTGAAACAACATTTAATCCCGGCACTCTTGTGCCGGCTAAAACATATTACTGGCGTATTGATGAAGTCAACAGCCTTGGCACCACAACCGGCGATATCTGGAGTTTCTCAACGCTCAGCGGTCAGCCAAGCGCTCCAAGTCCGACTGACTATGCGACAGGTGTTGCTATACATCCTATATTGAGCTGGACGGCCGGGCCTGGCGCACTGTCGCACGATGTCTATTTCGGGACCGCAAGCCCCGGGACATCACAGGGCAACCAGACTGCAACGACGTTTGACCCCGGCGCTCTTTTGCCGGATACCACATATTATTGGCGGATAGATGAAGTTTACAGTACTTCTACAATTACTGGGCCGGTGTGGAGGTTTACGATAGCGAAGACTAAGGCCACTATCACTGGCACACAATATTGTCCGCCTAACGGCATTGTCGGCATGCCGATTAACGGAATAATTTTAACATGGGCGGCAGGCGTGGGCGCTGTTTCGCACGATGTTTACTTCGGCACGGCAAATCCCCCCGTGACGTTCCAGATTAATCAGACAATCACGAGCTTTACACTGCCTACTATTCTTACGACAAATACGACCTATTACTGGCGGATTGACGAGAAGGATGGTTTCGGCGGCACTACGACCGGCGATGTGTGGAGCTTCACAACCGGCGACCCTGTGGGAATTTATCCATATCTGACATGGAGAAATGATCCGACCAACTCGATAATGGTCAACTGGTGGAATCCAGCGGCGACCGGCGACAGTTCAGTTGATTACGGTTTGACGAACGGCTATGGTTTGACGGTAAATGTTGCGGCATTAGTAAACTATCACCATGTCGAGCTTACAGGTCTTGCGATGGGGACTATGTATCATTATCAGGTCCGTTCGAGCGACGGCACGACCGGCTCTGACAATACATTCACTACGGCCCCTGACCCAAATACGACCTCGTTTAATTTTGTGTATTACGGGGATCCTCGCGGCACAGCAACCGCCGATGAACCGTATTATACCCGCCAGGGAGCTTTGTGCGACTGGATATTGGCGCAAGACTTTGATTTTGCGCTTGAAGGCGGCGATACCGTATGGGCAGGCGCCAGCTTAAAAGGCATAGGCAAGTGGTGGCCCGATTGGTTCAGGATTGAAGGAAACCTCACCAAGTCCAAAGTCGTCATGCACGCGCTGGGCAACCACGAGGTTCAGGAAGGTGCATACTACTACTGGAATGATTTTTATACCGAGGCATTTCCAAATACAAACAGCATCATACCGGGCAATAACGGCAGGATGTACAGCTTTGATTACGGCAGTGCGCACTTTGTATCTCCGTCCAGTTATCAGGTAAATATACCTGCGCAAGCGGCATGGCTTGATGCGGATTTGGCGGCTGCCAGGGCAAGACCGAATATAAAGTGGCTTTTCGTATTTTTCCATGCGCCGATGTACACAACTTCCGGCCATCCCAATCGCACCGATTGTATTCAGGCATGGGGTCCTGTGTTTGATAAGTACGGCGTCAATGCTGTCTTCCAGGCCCACAACCACCTCTATGAAAGATTTTACCCGCTTGTTACATATTATGATGATGTAACAAATCCGACTTCGCCTGTCTGGACAGGCAAGGTGGTGCCTGACGGCGAAGGGACTGTGTATATTACAAACGGTATGGGCGGAGCGGAATTCAACAACGGCGGGGCCGACCCGAAGCTTGTAAAGTGGTTCGGCGCATCGAATCTTGGCGTGACCATTGCAACCGTTGTTACGATTAACGGCGACACTTGCACAGTGCAGGCGATTCGCAATGACACCGGCGAGGTTCTTGATACCTTCAATCTTTTGCCGAGGATGCGGAAGGCCGATTTAAACAAGGATGGCGTCATAGACGTAGAGGACCTTGAAATACTTTCTGGGGATTGGCTCGAGACGGGTATATGGCCGTAATATTTGGTAAAAAGGCATAAGAATAGCCGATATGTGATTAAGTTTTGAAGGGTGCTCTCGTCATTTTGAGGGCACCTGTTTATAACAGGTTTTTAGGCGGCCTATATGTTTATGAGAGCGGTGGTGTTGGCTTCTGTGGTTTTACTTCTTTCTCTCGCCCCTGGCGTTTCCGCAGCAACATGGGATAACGGCGGAGGGGATAATCTCTGGTCTAACGCCACAAACTGGAATCCCAATGTTCTTCCAACCATAAGCGATTCTGTTAGTATCGCTATGGCTTCGGGCCCTATCATTAATACACCAACTGCCGCCGACGGTAACCAGATACGTGTCGGAATGAGCGGCGGTACTGCCAGTGTGACTATGAACAGCGGTACAATGAATGTGGGTGAATGGCTTATGATAGGTATTGATGCGAGCGGTCAGGCCGGCACTTTTACAATGAACGACGGCACGATAAGTCTCGGCGTTACCGCGGCGGGCCACGGCCACCTGTGGATTGGATATATGGGCAGCGGTACTTTCACAATGAACGGCGGTACTATTAGCGTGCCGGGCAGATTCGGTCTTGGTTGGTCCGGCGGTTCAGCAACTGTCCACTTGAACGGCGGCACTATAATGACCGGCTCTTTCTCAATGACGTCGTCTTGTCTTATAGATATAACCAACGGCGTGCTGATGATGGATGGAAACCAGACGACGACTGTGAACAGCTACATCAGCAGCGGCTGGATAAAGGCTTTCGGCGGCACCGGCACCGTATCGGTGGATTACAATATTACCAGTCCCGGCAAAACTACAGTAATGGCTTCTGGTAATTTGGCAAAGGCCAGGAGTCCTGTTCCGGTCAATAATGCTGTTGATGTGATGCCAAATGCAGACCTGAGCTGGACGGCGGGTACCGGAGCCGCCTCGCATAATGTCTATTTCGGCACGTCGAGTCCGGGTACATTCCGGGGCAATCAGACCGGAATAACTTTTGACCCCGGCATTCTTGACTTTGATACCACTTATTACTGGCGCATCGATGAAATCAGCGGCCCAAACACAACCACTGGAGATATTTGGACATTTACCACTGATTCCGGATTAGCAAAAAATCCTGCCCCGATCGATGATGCAATGTATGTGGCTCTGGATAAGGTTTTGTCCTGGACAACAGGTGCGGGCGCAACTTCGCATGATGTTTATTTTGGCACTGATGCAGCCGCTGTTGGGATTGCCGAACGTCTTGAAGGGGATTTGGACGGAGACGGACGGGTTGACTCTAACGACCTTCTTATTCTTGCAAATTACTGGCTCGATGACCCTGCAGGTTCTGAGCCTTATGCGGGCGTCAACGATGATGATATTGTGGACTTCAGAGATTACGCTCTGCTGGCGAAAAACTGGATGGGTCAGGCAAGTTCATATTTCAAGGGCAACACAGTCTCTACCAATTATGACGACCCCTGCGACTTTGCGATAAACACCACGTATTACTGGCGCATTGATGAGGTCACTGGCTCTGAAATAATAAAAGGCGATGTGTGGAGATTTACAACTATCCCCGCTGACAACAATTATTCCCTCGTCGGCAAGATTATGTGCGGTTATCAGGGGTGGTTCAATACACCGACCGACGGCGCCGGAAGGGGCTGGGTACACTGGGGCAACAGCAGCTTTTCGCCGACCAGCTGCAACGTCGATTTGTGGCCTGATATGACCGAATATGGCGCCAGCGAAAAATTTCTCGCAAGTGCATTTTACGACGGTAGTGATCACTATGTCTTCAGTCCATACAAACGCGATACCGTACTTCGTCATTTCCATTGGATGCAGGATTACGGCATCGATGGCGTATATCTGCAGCGATTCGCAACGGAACTGACTCCCGGCAGCCTCGAGTTTAACCACCGAAATGTCGTTCTTTCTCATTGCAAAGAAGGCGCAAATATATATGGCAGAAAATATGCGGTTATGTATGATTTGTCAGGCCTTAACACAGGCGAAACTTCAAAAGTCATAAACGACTGGAAATACCTCGTTGATACAAAGAAGGTCGGCAGAGACGCCAACGACCACGGCTATATGACCCACCACGGCAAGCCCGTTGTGTCCTTATGGGGCTTTGGCTTTGGACGCGCGTATGAGGGTCAGGAAAGTTATGACCTTATAAATTTCTTTAAGAATGACCCTGTCTATGGCGGCAATGTTGTTATGTTAGGTGTCAACGATAACTGGCGGTCGGGTTCAAGCGTAGAAACGCGAACTCTGCTCCTGGCTGACATCATTAGCCCGTGGTGGGTTGGAAGATATGGAAATACCATCGAAGTCAACAACTTCGCCAGCACAAGGGGAGTACCTGATAAGGCATGGTGTGACACTAACGGCAAGGAGTATCTGCCTGTGATGTTCCCGGGATTCAGCTGGCACAATATGCATAACGGCAGCACACCATTGAACCAGATACCGCGAGTCGGTGGCCAGTTCCTCTGGGACCAGGTATATGCCGATATTTCTACTATCGGCGCTAATATGATTTATGTGGCTATGTTTGACGAAGTGGACGAAGGAACCGCTATATTTAAAGTTACTAATGATCCGCCCAGACCGGGCGGCGTTGATATGTTTGTTACCTATGACATTGATGGTTATCCTCTGCCCAGCGACGAATATCTGTGGCTTGTCGGCCAGGCCGCAAGAGGACTTCGCGGTGAGATACCCGTGAATCAGACCAGGCCGGCTCGCTGACGCTTGTCTGTCAGTGTACTGGGCCGGTTTGTCTTTCCTGAGGTAGACAGAAAGTTAAAAGACCCTCTGTTCGCAACTCGGCGGGCAGATGGAGCGGTAACAAAGGTTTTTTGCTGTTTTTTTACTGGTTTTTTACTGTTTTTTCATAAAATATTATCATTTTTGTGGTATAATAAATAAGTGGTTGCGTGCTAACTTAAAACTGGCGATGTGGTTGTTGGGTGTACCTATGGATGGAAAATCTTTGAGGTAGTTTATGCGTAATAAAGCAATAGCTGCGTTTACTTCATTAGTTTTGCTTTCTTTGGTTTTCCTGACAACGCTGGCAGGTTCTGCCTTGGCCGCAGACATATCGTGGACTAACAGCAGCGGTAACGGCCTGTGGACTACCGCAATCAACTGGTCGCCGACTCATGTCCCATCTGTTGATGAGAGTGATAAGGCCCAAATAAATAGTTTGCCCGGCCCGCTTATTAGTGCCGGTATGGCCGCTGAATGTCAATGGCTGGTTCTTTCAGACGGCGCCTCGAGCGCTTTGAGTATGACCGGCGGAACGCTTTACATATTTGATCTAGTATTAGACGACAGCGGGTTTATTATAGCCAGCAACTCTTCCGATACAGGAACTTTCACACTGGATGGAGGAACCGTGGAAACTGGAGGAGGTAGCGATGTGTTTGTCGGCTACAAAGGACAGGGTACCATACACATGAATGGCGGCACATTTGCTATCTATGGCCTGCTGGGCATCGGTTATTGCGATACCGGAATTGCAACAGGCAGAGGCTATGTATATCTGGACGGCGGAACCATCACAGCAGCAGACTTTCAAATGGCATCTCCAGCAGGCTGTACCGGCCTGCTCGATATATCCAGCGGTACTCTTATCATCGACGGTGATAAAACATCATTGGTAACCGGCTATATAGCCGACGGCCGGATTATCGCATACGATGGTACAGGCATCGTAGCGGTTGATTACGGTATTACCAATCCCGGCAAAACCACGGTAAGATGGCTTATCGACCCGCAAAAGGCAATGTATCCGAATCCCAGCTATAATGCGGTAAACGTGCTGCCGGATGCGAATTTAAGCTGGACAGCGGGAGTTGGAGCGACTTCACACAACGTTTATTTTGGTACGACAAGTCCCGGCATACTCCAGGGCAATCAGGAAGCAAACAGCTATAATCCGCCTGTGCTTGACTTCAACACCACATATTACTGGCGTGTCGATGAAGTCAACGAAGCAAATACCAATATAGGCGTTGTCTGGAAGTTCACCACTACTGACGGATTGGCTAAAAATCCGGACCCTGCTAACGGGGCAACAGGTGTGGTACCAGATAAAGTTTTGAACTGGACCGCAGGTTATGGCGCAACCTCGCACGATGTATATTTCGGCACAGATGTAAATGCGGTAAGAGATGCCGAGCGTCCTGAAGGTGATTTGGATAGAGATGGACGGGTTGATTATAACGATATTCACATTCTCGCAAATTACTGGCTCGAAAATCCTGCCGGCTCTGTACCTTATGCGGGAGTTAATGACGATGATATTGTGGACTTTGCTGATTATGCGATACTGGCGAATAATTGGAGGGCACAGGCAAGTCTGGTATTCAAAGGCAACCGGGATGCGAACAGTTATGACCCCAACCTTGTGCAAGATTGCAATTATTATTGGCGCATAGATGAAGTCAATGGTGCCAAGAGGCTCAAAGGCAATGTCTGGAGCTTTACAACCGAGTATAGTCTCATTGGCAAGGTTATGTGCGGCTATCAGGGCTGGTTCAACTGCCCGAGCGACGGAACTACCCGAGGCTGGGTGCATTGGAGCACAAGCACCTCTTCGTTTACGCCGAGCACCGTTAGAGTCGATATGTGGCCTGATATGAACGAGATGACTACGGGCGAAAAATTTTCGGCAAGTTCGTTTTACGACGGGAATAATTACTATGTGTTCAGTTCACATAACCTCACTACCGTGCGTCGTCATTTCAAGTGGATGCAGGATTATGGTATCGACGGCGTATATCTGCAGCGATTTGCAACGGAGATAATAAGTCGGACTGGTAAACCTTTCTTACACCGCAACGATGTGCTTGATTACTGCAAAGACGGTGCGAACCTGTATGGCAGAAAATATGCGGTGATGTATGATTTGACAGGTCTTAGCGCAGGACAGACTTCGTATGTCAGAGAGGACTGGAAATATCTCGTTGATACCAAGAAGGTAACCAGAGACCCCTGCGACCATGCTTATATGCACCACAGGCGCAAACCTGTTGTGGCTGTCTGGGGCATAGGCTTCGGGCGAGCATACGAGGGAGAGGAAGTTTACAACCTTGTGAATTTCCTTCAGAATGACCCTGTCTATGGCGGCAATATCGTTATGATAGGCGTCAACGATACATGGCGATCAAGTTTGGATTCGTGGGTTCAGGCAACTTATCTCCTGGCTGACATCATCAGTCCCTGGTCGGTCGGACGTTACAAATACCTCAGTGAAATAACCAGCTTTAACAACAGTGTCTGGACGCCCGATGTCAACTGGTGTCAGAGCCATAGTACCCCAAGTCACCCTATTGATTACCTGCCGGTTATTTGGCCGGGATTCAGTGCCCACAACGCCAACCGCACCGACCCCACCAAGCCATTTAACCAAATGCCCCGCAACGGCGGACAGTTCTTCTGGTACCAGGCATACTATACAATTAATAGTGCGCATGCTAATATGCTTTATATAGCCATGTTTGATGAAGTGGATGAGGGCACCGCCATATTCAAGTTTACCAATAATCCGCCTCATCCGAGCGGCGTTGATTTTCTAACTCCCAATTATGATGGGATTCTTTTGCCAAGCGACGAATATCTGTGGCTTACCGGCCAGGCCGCACGGGCTCTTCGCGGTGAAATTACTGTGACCCCGACTCGGCCCGCAAGATAAATTTTCAATAATTGTATATTCTAACATGTTATTATTAGGAATGTTGCTATGTCTAAAAAACTATTTTTGATGATTTCTTTCGTTCTCTTAACAGTTCTAACAAGTCCTGCCTTGGCATTGGACATATTGTGGACCAATGGCAGCGGTAATGGCCTGTGGAACGATGCGAACAACTGGTCGCCGGCCCAAGTTCCTCTCATAGCCAACTCCGATAAAGCCAAAGTAGTCAAATTAGATCCCAACGACGCGCACATTAATGCCGGTATGGCTGCGGAGTGCCAATGGTTAGTCATTGGAGACACTGTATCCGGCGGATTGCACATGACCGGCGGAACCCTTAAAATCGGTCTGGTACAGGGCTTCTCCTGGTCTATAGTGGCCTATGGCCCTTCCGATGTAGGGACTTTCACGATAGATGGCGGCACCGTAACCACCGTCGACCACGTGTTTGTCGGTTTCCAGGGACAAGGCACCGTAGTTATGAACGGCGGCACGTTTAACATCGGCGGCACGTTCGGCATCGGCTTCTGCGATGCCGGTTTCGCAACGGGCATGGGCTATGTATATCTCAACGGCGGTATCATTAATGTGACAGGGACAGGAGGCTTACTAATGTGTTCGCCCACAGGTTGCATCGGGCAACTCGACATAACTGGCGGCACCCTCACCATTACCGGCGATAGAAGAACGCTTGTGAGAGGCTACATAGACAGCGGCTGGATTACCGCTTACGGCGGTCTGGGCATTGTGAATATAGCCTACGGTGGCGGCAAAACAACGTTAACAGGTGTTATGGATACAACGCACGCCAGAATTCCCTATCCGACCAATAATGCCGTGAACGTACTCCCGTATGTTACCCTCGCATGGATGCCGGGCGACAGCGCCGTAACACATGACATATACTTCGGAATAGATGCAACTTCCGTCTTGAACGCGACCCCCTCGACTCCCGGTATCTATAAAGGTTCGCAGCCTCGCGATGCAAACAGCTACGGCTCGATGAGCCTCGAGTTAGGCACAAAATATTATTGGCGAATCGATGAAGTCAATGACCCCAATACCGTTAAAGGCTATGTCTGGACGTTTTCTACTATTTTGGGATTGGCCAAAAGCCCTGACCCCATCAATGGTGCAACAAATGTGCCTTTGGATGTTATTTTACGCTGGACTGCGGGCTACAGTGCTGCTTCACATGATATATATTTCGGAACTGATGCAAATTCCGTTCGGGATGCCAATACATCAACTGTGGGCATTTATCAAGGTTCGCAGCCTCGCGATGCAAACAGTTATGGCCCGATGAGCCTCGAATTAGACAAAAAGTATTATTGGCGTATTGATGAAGTCAACGACCCGAATGTTTACAAAGGCAATGTCTGGACGTTTACTGCTATTTCGGGATTGGCCGAAGACCCGAACCCGGCTGACAGTGGAATGAATGCGGCTTTGGATGTTGTTTTGCACTGGACTGCGGGCTATGGTGCTGTTTCTCATGACGTATATTTCGGCACAGATATGAACGGTGTTGAAAATCTTGTTGTAGGCGATTTGGACGGAAGCGGACAAGTTGGCTATAACGACCTCTTTATTCTTACAAATTACTGGCTGCAGGACCCCGCCGGCTCTGAGCCGTATGCAGGAGTAAATGACGATAACATTGTGGACTTTACCGATTTCTCCCTGCTGGCGGACAACTGGATGGGTCAAAGTCCATATTTCAAGGGTAACACTAACGATACCAGTTACGACGACCCTTGCAACCTTCAGTTAAATGCCACATATTACTGGCGTGTTGATGAGATTAATGGTCAGGAGAATCGAAAGGGTAATGTGTGGAGCTTTACAACTATCCCCGCCGACAGCAATTATACTCTCGTCGGCAAGATTATGTGCGGTTATCAGGGCTGGTTCAACACACCGACCGATGGTGCCGGAAGGGGCTGGGTGCACTGGGGCAACGGTAGCTTTGCACCGACCAATTGCACTGTTGATATGTGGCCGGATATGAGCGAAACGGATATGGATGAAAAATACGCAGCAACCGAGTTTTACGATGGCAACGATTATTATGTATTCAGCTCACACAATCGCAACACCGTGCTGCGTCATTTTCAGTGGATGCGGGCTTATGGCATAGACGGCGCGTATCTGCAGCGTTTTGCAACGGAATTGACTCCCGGAAGCGCCGAGCTTAATCACCGCAATGATGTGCTTTCATATTGCAAAGAGGGCACTAATATGTATGGCAGAAAATATGCGGTGATGTATGACCTTTCCGGCCTTGGGGCAGGACAAACTTCAAAGGTCATAGATGACTGGAAATTCCTTGTCGATACAATGCATGTCGGCAGAGACCCCAATGACCGTGGTTATATGTTCCACAAGGGTAAGCCGGTCGTGGCTGTATGGGGCATAGGTTTCAGCGGACGAGCATACACACATGCGGAATGTCAGACACTGATAGATTTTCTCAAAAATGACCCCGACTACGGCGGCAATACAGTTATGATAGGCGTGAGGGATAGTTGGCGCACAAGTACCGACCCGAATATTATAGCAATTCGGAACATGGCCGACATCATCAGCCCCTGGACCGTCGGCGGCTATAAAACAACTTCAGAAGTCAATAGTTATGCTTCCAGTAAATGGGGCCCCGATAAAACATGGTGCAATACTAACGGCAAGGATTATCTGCCCGTGATATGGCCGGGATTCAGCTGGTCAAATCTTAAAAAGGATCCCACAAAATTTAATCAATATCCCCGTTATGGCGGTCAGTTCTTCTGGGACCAGGTAAAAGCTACCATCAGCACTGTCGGCACTAATATGATTTATGTGGCGATGTTTGATGAAGTGGATGAAGGTACGGCGATATTTAAGGTTACCAATAATCCGCCCAGACCGGGCGGCGTTAATATGTTTGTAACTTACAGTATGGACGGCTATTCGAAGCCCAGCGATGAATATCTGTGGCTAACCGGCCAGGCCGCAAGGGCGCTTCGCGGCGAGATAAGCCCTGTGCCTTCGACCAGGCCGGCTCGGCCTTAAGCGTGTATGGCAATATTAATCTAAATTTTTTTATTAAACTTTTTTTTACGAGGTGTATGATGAATAAGAAAACAACAGCGTCGTTAAGTCGTATTATTTTGGTTTCCTTTGTTATGCTGCTGAGCATAGCCGCAGTATCATCTGCAGCAACTGTTACTTGTACTTGGTCAAATGGCGGCCTTGACGGCGATTGGAACAATCCCGCAAACTGGACCGGCGGCTTTCCGGACGCCCTCGACGATTATGCCAAAATCAATATGGCTACAGGACCGGTATTCACCGGCCAGACAGCCAGCGTTTACAGAGTTTACCTTGAAGGCACCAACGGCACGATAACTATGAACGGCGGAACCCTTAACACG
>Ga0315284_10001532_pt1 | contig 32891 bp, 25 predicted proteins | sample YL17G09_16_MG_FD_203696 | JGI IMG/M metagenome (GOLD analysis project Ga0315284, IMG submission 203696) | Sediment microbial communities from Yellowstone Lake, YNP, Wyoming, USA - YL17G09_16 | ecosystem: Environmental > Aquatic > Freshwater > Lake > Sediment | place: USA: Wyoming | collected... | reverse complement strand
CATCCCGCGCATGGAGTCGGAGCTGGCAGCCGCAGAAAAGGAATTGCAGGGCTCCTCTGACCGGCTTCTCAAGGAAGAAGTTGACGAGGAGGATATTGCCGCCATCATCAGCCGGTGGACGCACATTCCGGTGAGTCGGCTTGTCCAGGGCGAAAAGGACAAACTCCTCGCACTCGCCGACCACCTGCACCAACGCGTGATCGGCCAGAACGAGGCTGTTGACGCCGTGGCGGATGCGGTTCTGCGGGCTCGTGCCGGTCTCAAAGACCCGCAGCGGCCCATCGGCAGCTTCATCTTCCTGGGTCCCACTGGAGTGGGAAAAACCGAGCTGGCGCGTGCACTGGCCCTTAACCTGTTCGACGATGAGCAGGCCATGATCCGCATCGACATGTCGGAGTACATGGAGAAGCACACGGTCTCCCGCCTCATTGGCGCGCCTCCGGGCTATGTTGGCTTTGACGAGGGCGGGCAGCTCACGGAGGCTGTGCGTCGACGGCCATACTCGGTGATACTCTTCGACGAGATCGAAAAGGCGCACCACGATGTGTTCAACGTGCTGTTGCAGATTCTCGACGACGGCCGGCTCACTGATTCACACGGTCATCTGGTTAATTTCAAGAACACCATCATCATCATGACGAGCAACATCGGCAGCACGTACATCACCGAGGCAGCCGGACGGAGTGACGACACCATTCGTGAGACCGTGACGGGGGAGTTGCGCAAACACTTCCGGCCGGAGTTCCTCAACCGGGTTGACGAGATAGTCGTGTTCCACGCACTGACATCCGAACACCTGATGGGCATTGTGGAGATACAACTGGCCCGTTTTGCCGAACGCCTGACAGCACGGCAGATCACCCTGGACGTGACCGTCGAGGCGAAGCGACTTCTGACGCGAGTAGGCGCAGACCCCGTCTACGGCGCACGACCGCTCAAGAGGGCGATCCAGCGCGAGCTGGAGACGCCGGTCTCACGCATGATCATTGCGGGGGAGTTGGGAGATGGTCAACGACTGTCGGTTGACGCCAAGGGGGAGGAGTTGGTGTTGAGGGTCGGTCAGTAGCGCAGACGCGGAGTGATCGAACGCGCGATTGTGATGGCTGGCTTCGGCTCCGCTCAGCCGGCGGCAACGTGGAGTCAGTCGGATCGGCGCATTCCCGTCGCTGCCCGCTGAGAGGCCGGCTGGCGGCACGACTACGCCAATCCCGACGACCGCACAAACCCCCGCAAATCCCTCACCACCTCTGCCATGCTCTGGTACCTGGTGCCCAGGTCATTGAGGCACTTGAAGATGATGTCATGCAACGCCTCGCACCCCATGGGCGGCGTCTGCGTCTCGGGTTTTGCCCACGCAAGCTTCTCCAGCACGTGGCGCGTTCCCGACTTCACATTCTTCGGATGACTCCCGTACAGCAGTTCATAGCACACGACTCCGAATGAGTAGATGTCGGTGCGTGTGTCAATTGCCTCGGGGCTCATGATCTGTTCGGGCGACAGGTACCACTGCGTCCCGATGATGACCCCATCGAACTTGCGGCTGTACGTGCGTACCCAGCGCACTGTGCCGAAGTCGCCGAGTCTGAGCTGCGCTTCGGTGGGCGGCTTCTGGCCCTTCAGGTCGTAGTCGCGTGTAAAGAAGACATTCTCCGGCTTGATATCGCGGTGAATGATGCCTTCCTGGTGCACGTTGAAGATGAGTTGGGCCATTTGCGCCATGATGTGCACCTTGCGCCGCAGCATGATTGCGTCCGGTGAGGGCCTTGAGCCGTTGAGCAGATCCCGGAGGGTGGATCCCATGCGTTCCATGAGGATGAACCGGAAGCGGTACTTCGAATCGAACTCTCCGTGGTCGAACACGCGCACAACCGTCTGCGATACCCGGTCGGAGAGATGTTGACAGAGCGACCATTGCACGTAGGACTCGGTGGTGAAGCGTTTCTTAATGTCCTTGACGCGCATCTCTTCGGCGTGAGGGTCGTGCGGCTCACCTTTGCGGGGGAGGAGCAACTCGGTGCGCAGGACCTTGAGCACGAAGTCCTTGTAGCCGTCGTAGTCTGACGAGGCGGCAAACACGTCTGAGAAGCCGCCGGAGCCGAGATAGTCGCCGACGACAATGGGCGGATGGTGTCTCCGGAACACCTGCTTGATGCGGCGGACGTCTTCGGTGAAGTCGCGCGGAGGGGGTGCGGACCTGTGCGGCTCGGTGGTGAGTCTTAGCCGCAGGACATTGTCGAGTCGAATCTGGCGCAGATGCATGACACTTCCTCGTGGGGTGCAGGAGTGTCTAGTATACCTCTGTGGAGTCGCGGATGGAAGGGGGACCGAGTGGGTACCACCAAACGGTCTCGCGGACAAGCCTCTTTGACGAGGATCCGACGACGCGATGACGGGGGGGGGATTCACCGCACGATCGAGGGCGCCTTGTCGCGCTCACTCAGTGCGTATTCAGTTCCGGCGATGCTGTCGGGGGTGTCGATGTCGGCCTTCGCCCGGATGAAGAGGTCGAGATTGTTCTGAAGCGTATCCACGAGCTCGGGGTCGAACCGCTTGCCGCGCATTGCCCGGATCATGTCGAACGCCACGTCCATCGGGTACGGCTGTTTGTGTGCTTTGGAGGAGGTAAGTGCATCGAACATGTCAACCAGGCCCACGATGCGTCCGGAAAGGGGGATTCGTCGTCCGCGCGTGCGCAGGGGATAGCCCGTACCATCCCAGTTCTCATGATGAGAAAGAGCGATTTCACGAGCTTTGGCCAGCAGACGAGAGCGCGAATGCGCCAGCATCCGACCGCCGACAACAGTGTGCAGTTTGACAACAGAGAACTCATCGTCGGTCAGTCTGCCGGGCTTGAAAAGGATGCTGTGCGGCACCGATATCTTGCCCACATCGTGCATGGGTGAGGCCATGCGGATGAGTTCCGATTCGGATGAAGAGAGTCCAGCCTTCTCTGCAATGATAGAGGTGTACTTGCCGATGCGACGCACGTGGTTCTCGATGGTGTTGTCCTGGTATTCGGAGGCAAGCACGAACTGTCGGATGGTGACTTCGAAACTTTTGTGGAAGCCTTCGTAGTCTTTGCGGAGAGAGGATAGGTCGCCCTGGAGAGCTTCGAGAGTGCGACGAAGCTCAAAATTCTCGTGACGAAGCGCGTCGATGGCTGCCAGGTCCGGTGTCGAAGCTGGGTTGGCTGCATTCTGGCCGGACTGAGCGGGCAATTTCTCTGACGAGGACACAATCCCCTCCATTCTTCCACTTGTCAAGCGTGTAGGTTTATCGCTTAAATCGACGCACCCAACAATTCATGCCACAAGACCCGGCAAGGGGTCTTACAGTATATATCATAGAAGAATACTATTTTGCACGTCAGGGAAGCAAGTAGTTGAGTGTTTTTTGTGCGGATGGCGCCCCGGTTGCGGGACTGGCGATGCTTGATCGGGAGTTGGTCAGAATGCGTGACGCGGTGGGGTAGTGAGAGTGGGGGATCTGTCAGTGATTGCCATGGTGTCTGTTGTGTGGTGTCGTGCGCCGCTGATTCGTTCCCCGCTTCGATGTGGACCGTCGCTCCTGGCCGCCCGCGACAGTCTGTGGAATCCCGCACGGTCGGAGGCGGAGCAAACAAGGCATCAACGCTGTTGGTGAGCGGCGGGCGCCTGTCGGTCTGACACATGCATAGGAAAGTGCGATGACAGTGACGCGGAAAAAGCGGAAGGAGCACGGATTTGCACGGATCCGGAGATTCGCAAGACTGGAGGCAAGGACGGACGGTCAGCTGGCGGAAAGCGGTTGCGAGTACGGCTCGTTAGTTTACATAATACATATTATGCGACATCAAGAACCTGACATTCATGGGGGATGAGGGGTGATCCTTGGCATCTCAATCGGTGAAAAAAGCAAGATCGCGCGGGGTCGTGCGTACCACAGTGCCCAGATATTTCGCTGGCGGTTGGGGAAATGCATCCACAGATTTGCGCGGATTAACGCAGATTCGGATTTGGGGGATTGGAGCCGCTTGCCCGGTCATCTCGGCGCGGAAGAGCCGACAACCCGTCAGACAGCGTGGGATCACGAAGTCGCGTTGCCCCGATCAGCAAGCGGTCAGCAGTCAGAACTCAGCGGTCAGACGAACATCGACAAGTCCTTGATACGACGGGTGCCCTGTCCGGGATTTGCGCAAAAAAACGACAAATTGCCCAGCAGTACAGCGCAGAAAGCCGTCGTTCAGGAGAAATCTGTGTAATCTGCGCAAATCTGTGGACCGTCTTCTCTCTTCGCAGGGAGCAGTCAGTATCCAGCAATCCCCACGCGGTCTGGCTCCAGCCCAACTCGTTGATATCACTGGGCCCTGAACAAGCAAGAATGCCGGTCATCTCAACGCCAACTGTGTACCGACCAACATCACATCACCAATTTTATCAATAGCTTGTGCCATTGATCTGATGTGTCATGTTGCATGGTTTACATAATTTCAGGATCCGGCGACCAGGCAAGCACCGACGACGAGGCCCGCCAAACAGCAATCGCCCGGAGTCTTGAGGAATCCGAGCGATTGAAATTTCAGGCTATCCGACTGAATCAACGACAGTTACAGGATCGGGATTCTCACACCGACTTTGAGACCCCAGTTGGTGCCGGGAATCTTTGGCGGTTCGGGTCGGTCTGGCGCACTTTGCTCGTAAATGATCGTGAGGTCATCGCCGGGACCGGCGAGTCCGGTGATGTCATTATCGTCAGTGACACTCCGTTCTTTGACAATGACAGTCATGGCTTCGAAGTTGACCTCGCCGAAGAGAATCAGCATATCCGTTAGCGGTAACTCCGCACCGAGGCATCCGAGGAAAGCGGCTGCAGGCTTCGTCTTGTACTCGATCTTTGCACTGTGTTTGGTGTTGGAAACAGTACTACCGTTCGCGACGCGAATGTCCCGTGAAGCGTCCGTGTGGGTGGGTGTGAAGACGATGCCGAAGCCAGTGCCAACGTACATGTCAAACAAATCAACCACAGTGAAACGGGGCCTCGCACTGAGTGCCAACTGGAACTGTGAATAGTGCTGCCGAATCTCAGTAGTAGTTGTCGTCCTAATGTCACCAACGTCAAACCGGGCAATGCTGACCGTCTTAGCAGGTGGAACACCACCCGAGAACTGAAAAGCAAATGCTACAGCGAGATTCCGCAGCACCTCATACGAAGCACCAGCCTGCAGTTTGAGTCCTCGACCGAAGTTGAGGTACCGATCAGTTTCCTTCGTAGTATCTCCCTGCGAACTCTCGGCTGAAGACCCAAAATACTCCCCCCCAATCCCAAACCCATACCCTACATCCGCAAACAAGCTCAACTTCTTCGTCGAAGTCTGTCCCATACACGTAGCGGTCATTGCAGCAACAGCAACCGCAGTCAACATCATACTCTTCTTCATACCTCTCCTCCCCTCTTCCGCAGGAAAAATGTGTGAATTGACCTACTCCAGCCATCATCAGAACAAACTACTTGGGGGTATTACTAATCTACATCGGAGACCGGGGCATCCGCAAAGGCCGGGGCGGAGAAAAGAGAGAGGAGGCGTCCACAGATTTGCGCAGATCAACACAGATTCGGATCGGAGGGTTCCCCTTGGCCATGGTCCTAACGCAGGAAACAGATGACACCGAGGACATCGGCGATAATCTGCGCTAATCTGTGGACCGCCTTCTCTTCAGGCGGAGGAAATGCAACCAGATCAGTAACTGCCGGCAGATGACTTGGCCCACTTGCGGCCTGCTGCAATGCCCAGGGAGAAGCTGAGGAAGTCTTCGTGGTAGTTGCTGTAGTTCTTGTCGGTGCGCTGACCGTACTCAAGCACCACATTGGCAACCCCGGCTGCCTTGAACGGCAGACCCGCACCCAGCGTGAATGCCCACTCACGGTTGTCTTTGGCAGGCAGTTGGTTGATTCGGAAACCTGCCCGGTACCGGATGGTCTCCCAATACTTGGGCGCCAGGAGTGCCGGCGCAGGAATGAGCTGCCCGCCGATTGAGATTCCATTCATGTAGTCAAGGGTCGGTTCGGAGAGAATCCCGCCCGTGTGAAAGCGGTTCCACATCACCATGGAGTAGTCGGCGGCCAGTAGAACCTTGTCTCCGAGCTTGTAGGAGAGGCCAATGCCCAGGGATGGTGGCAGTTGGACCTTTGCGGTCACTTCACTTGAGCTGAGAACCGTGTCACCGCCGGCAAACGATTTGGATATGCGCGTCATGTCTTGCTGCAGGTGGTACTCGCCGGTGACTCCTACAGTGAGTGGGAACTTGGGCACCGTGACCATGACGCCGCCGCGCAGTGCATTGCCGCCGCCGGAGTAGCCAGAGCTGTCCCGTTCGTCGTAGCGGTACTTTCTCCAGAAACCATCGGTTGACACGTCGAATTCGCGACCAAACACCGTGCTGATACGAGTGTCGTCGATGGTCAGATACTCGCGTGCATAGCCCAGCCCAACGCGCGCAAACTTCCCAATGGGCATCCCCCACCCCGCCCGCCATGCAGTGACTCCCCCATTGCGCGACCGGCCGAGTTGAAGCGAATCGACCGTCTCAAGACCTGCTGTGCCGCCACGCTGTGTGATGCGGTACTTGACAGTGGCGTCGTTGGGTCGCTCGAACGCAAATGCTATGGCGCCAGCCTTGGCAAGCGGAAATGCCAGTGAAAACTGCTTCGGAAACACAGCCAGGTGATGGGATGATGCATCGTCCTGGTGAATGTTGAGAAAGTCCCAGGATATCACGCCGGAGAACACTGTGCGGTCAACATTGCCGAGATTGGCCGGATTGCCCAGCATAGTATTCTCTTCGTCGGCAACGGCGATCCAGGTGTGACCCATGGAAAGGGCCATGCCTGACCGGGGCTGTACGGGCATGCCGAGAGGATAGAGAGACCCGAGCACGGAGTTGGCGCTGGAAACAGCGGCGAAGGCTGCGGTCAGGAGGATTGCTTGATATGCGCGACGAATCACGTCTACTCCTGCGCCGTTGCCGAGGTGGCGAGAACTGCTTCGAATTTGATCGTGCTACCGGGAACAGACCAGCGGACCTTGCCCAAAGTTGACTTGGGGCTGGCCAGGGAAATCTTCAGGTAGGCTGTTGGGTGCGTACCGGCTGCTTTGAGGCCGGACAGCAGAAATTGCTTGACCGGGATCTGGAATGTCTGGCCGATTTCGCGAATGCGGGAACCGGATACGAATGCGGTCAGGGAATCAGTCGTTGTACCGGAGACCGAATTGACGCGGAAAACGAAGCCCAGGGTATCGGGGGTCTCGTTCTGCAATGTGTCAACAGTCACCTTGACGTGGGCATCGAGAAGAGCACTTGGTGGAAGGTGTTCCAGTGTATCCCACATGGAGCCGAAATCAATGGCGATCTCTGTGGAACGCTCGGAGCCCCAGGAGCTGATGGGTTGCGCGGCAAGCACCGACTCAAGGGTGTTTTCGGAGACCGTGTAGTCGGCGCTGTCGGCGAGGACGTTGATGGTATCCATCGTCAGAACGTCACTCTTGTGCCCCCAAGCGATACATAGTTTTGGCCGACAGATATTTGCCTGCGACCAGAACCGCATTGCAGTTGAGTCACTGTGGTTCTGGACAGCGAACCCCAGCACGACTTTGCGAGTCTTGCGTGCATCGCGGAGAGCAGTGGTATCAACCAGAGCGTACCATGCCTGGTTGGAGCGCGTGATCTTGCCCCGGAAGAAGCTGTCGTCCAAAGCGCTCACCATGCTCTGTAGTGTATCGTTATCAACCTCTGCACACTTGCCTGCGATTTTCGTCTTGAGGTCTGCGAGCATGAGTTGTTTGATCGGACTGATGCCGGACTTCGTGTGCATGATCTCATCTACGATTGAAGAATACGCCTTGCACCACAACACTGCGGAGTCGGGGGTGGGCCGATAATCCTGGAGCCGCTTGGAGCGGTTCAACAGCGAATCGCCTTCGATGTTTCTAACTGATACGGCGGTATCGTTCGCGACTGAGAGGCTGTCTACCCGTGACGTCAGCCGACGCCCCTCCTGAGCACACCACATGAGTGTGTCAAGGGAATCCTGCAGGACATAGCCAAAGAAGGGAATTGGCTCGGGGAGCCCCGCCTTGGTGAGGAACAGTCTCGCAGTGCTCTTCCATTCCTTATTGGCACTCACCTCCGCACGGCTTGGAGTGATGTCCACATCTCGATCACGAACCCACGGCCCATCGGTGGGACCCAGAGACAGCGTGTCGGACAGGTTGATGCGTTGTGCACCCTGCTTCCCCAGCTTCATCGGCGCAACTGACACGGCAGCGACCTGCGCTGGTGTCAGGGAGTCGGACCCATTGGGAAGTTGGATCCATGCGTAGTTAACCAGCTTCGAGCTATCGTACTCATCCCGAAACGTCGAGTCCTTGCTCCCATCCTGCAATCCAAGATCCGCCAACCCCAAGGAGAACTCCACATACCCAACAGAGTTCTCTCCCCCATCCTTCCACGTCCCAACCGTGATTTCCCCGGTGCCGCCAATCGCCTTGTGCACCCCGGACGAATCATCCTTCGTGAGGTAGCTGCCGCGCGCAGTCACGGCCACGCTGTCGGATATTTCCTTGAATGCCTGCCCGAAATCGTTGTTCTTCGGATCCTGATCTCGCAGTATCTTGTCACCCAAACTGGTTGACATATCGAACGGATTGTCGCACTGTATCACGATGGCGGAGCATGCGAGGACGGACACAATGAGGCTGGATCGGAGGAGTCTTGCGGGTGTTCTGAAATTTCGCATTGGGTAGGATTACGTCTAAGTGCAGGAAAAATGAAAAAATAGGTTGGCGGGCAAGCAAAGTCAACGAGATCGGCAATTGGGTCGTCACATCCTGCGTCGGTTGGGCGCCCCCGCTTCGTGGTCGATCCTCCGCCGGGCTGCCCTCCGATCAGTGCCGCACGGCCCGAAATCCCGCTTGAGGAGCGGGACGAGTCCGGCGGCACGCCGCTCTCGCGCCCCCTCTGTCCGACCTGGCGCACAAGCGCAGCCGTTGCGCACGGTGTGAGCGACCGCGCAACAGCGAGTGAGACTCTGCATCGACTGAAACAATCAGGCCCAAACTCCCCCACCCCAATCTCGCCTGCACCATATATTTTCGTGGAGAGGATATGGCACTGTCTGGCGGCTGGCGCGTCGAGCCAGTCACACCCGAATCGAGGCGCCGTGCTTCCCGAAGACATCCCGCAAGACGAAGTGGATGGCGAGACCGACGAATCCTGCCGCGAGCAGCTCAGTCGGCTGCGCGATGGGTGCGTGCTCATGGCTCGCGAGAATCTTCTCGATCCCAACTTCATGACAGCCGTGGTTATCATCTGTATCTACAACACAGATGGTGCGTACGGCCTCGTCATGAACCGCCTGTCGCACATGCCGCTCTCAGAAATATTCGATGCAGAACTCCCCGACCGAAGCCAACGCCGCAAAATCTACATGGGCGGCCCGGTTCGGCAAGACACGCTGCAGTTGCTTCAGCGCACTCGCTCTCCCGTCAACAACGCATACAAGGTCGCAGAAGACGTCTTCCTTGGCGGCGAGTGGAACGCACTCGACCAGGTGCTCCAGGCAGACGAGGAGACCACTCGGCTCTTCCTCGGCTACTCCGGTTGGAGTCCGGGCCAGCTCGAAACCGAGATCTCCCAAGGCGCCTGGGAGGTCTTCGCCCCCAACCTCGCCAGCCTCCTCGCAGGCCCCGAAGAACCACTCCAAGGCAGCGTCTCAACCATCAGAGACTACCTCAAGTCACTTGAGCAACTCGTTGTTTGACATTGTGTTGCGACGACGAGTCACCTCCAATAGCGGTCTTTGGCGGCGTGATGATCGGGCACTATGCTCGAGGGTGTGGTCCCGCCTTGGGCATTCGCGTCAGGCCAAGACGGGCATTGGTCCTGACGAAGCAATGAGTCCCGCTGGCCGGGCACGATGCTCGCGGGTGTCGCGCACCCGGGTGCACCGGACCTCCACGGCCGCATGACGCACCACACATTCGGCTGGGCTCAGTGCGGCGCCCGGCTCTGCCACCCAGCACCCACCTCTGCCCTTCACGCAGACTCCGAAACTCCGCACACTTCGACGGGCTCAGTGCGGCGCTCCGCATTCCCCACTCCGCACTTCTCACTGGGAATTGGCTTCCCCGCTTTCCACTGACGTATATTGTAAAGTCATTCATTTGTTAACCATTTCGCCGTGACAATCAACTCGGGAGGTCGAGATGTCTTCGAAGGCGGCCAAGTCATCCAAGCCAGCCAAACCGGCCAAAGCATCACCCAGCAAGAAACCTGTTGAGCACAAACCTGCACCGCGCGCAGAAGTCTTTGGTGGACTGGCGGCTCGTGAGGGCAAAGGGCCACTCTGGAAGTTTACCGACAAGAACGATGGGTCCTTCGTGATGCGCGATCCCGACTACATTACCGGGCTCTACTTCCCGCTCTTCAACATGGCCGGACAGAAGAGCTACGTGACACCCGAGCTCAAAGGTGACATGTGCACGGATTTTCACAATTTCCTCACTATCCCTCAAGTCACCGAGGATTTCCATCTCAGCCGGGCGAGCCGCAACTTCTGGGTGAGCGTGGACCGCAAGCAGCCCTGGTCTGCCACCGGCTGCAGCGCATTTGCGCAGGCTGCCAAGTGGGTTGGCGGCGAGGAGTCTGTGGTGGAAGGCGGATTCGGCTGGTTCCGCACCATCCGCACGAACAAGGACCTGGGGCTCAAGGCCACCACAACCGTGTTCGTTCCCTCCGCACCCGACATGGTTGAAATCATGGTGGTGGACATCGAGAACATCACGCGCAAAGACATCAAGGCAACGTGCCTACCAGCCTCCCCGATCTTCGGCCGATCAGCCGACAATGCCCGTGACCATCGCCAGGTCACCTCCATGTTCAATGAAGTTGACTTGCACAAGCACGGCGTCATTGTCAAGGCACGCATTCACCACGACGAAAAAGGCCACCGCCCGAACAAAACGAACTTCGGCATCTTCGTGTGCAATGAAAAGGGCGATGCTCCAAAGGAAATCTGGAGCAACATGAAGACCTTCGTAGGAGAAGGCGGAAGCCTCGACAATCCGGAGGCGGTCTTCCGCGCACTCCCCGCACCCCAGCCCGGCAAGTACGTGAAGAGCGGGGTTGAGAGCGTGTGCGCAGCGCGGTTTGCACCCGTGGTCATCAAGCCGGGCAAGACCTCGTCCTACGTGATGGTCCGAGCCATCTCCGACGATCGCAACGACTTCGCCAACTGGATCAAGAAGTACGGTGCTCGTGACAGAGTCGAATCGGCGCTCGCCGAGACGGTCACGTTCTGGAAGAAGATATCCGACGAAGTGTACGTCGAAAGCGGCAGCAGCGATATCGACAATCTCATTCGCTGGATCACCTTCCAGCCGTTCTGTCGCAAGATCTACGGCAACTCATACCTGCCCGATCACGACTACGGTCGCGGCGGCCGCGGATGGCGCGACCTGTGGTCCGACATGCTCGGACTCTTCCTGGTTGACCCGGCAAACACGCGTGAAGACATCATCAACAACCTGCACGGTATTCGCATCGATGGCACCAACGCGACCATCATCGGGCACAAGCCCGGCGAGTTCGTGGCCGACCGCAACAACATCGTGCGCATGTGGAGCGATCACGGTACCTGGCCGTTCTTCATCCTCAGGTTCTACATGGATCACACCGGCGATTTCGAGATCCTGCTCAAAGAGATCACCTACTGGAAAGACTCATTCATCTGCCGCAGCAAGGCGCGCGACGACGAATGGAACGATGCGCAGGGCAATGCGCAGCTTGACGCCGCAGGAGCCGTCTACAAGGGCTCGATCTTCGAACACATTCTCGTGCAGCAGCTCTCCTCGTTCTTCAATGTGGGGGAGCACAACAACATTCTGCTCGAAGGCGGCGACTGGAACGACACGTATGATATGGGACGCGATCGCGGCGAATCGGTCTGTTTCTACAACTGGTACGGGTGGAATCTTCGCACTCTTGCCGAAACTCTCGAATCGCTCGACCAGAAGGGCATCAAAGAGATCCCCATGTTTGCCGAAATAGCCGTCCTGCTCGACACGCTGCCGGGCCAGTGGGCGGTGAACTACGGCTCCCCTGCCGACAAGCAGCGCAGGCTCAAGGAGTATTTTGGCCGTGTACGTCACAGCGTGACTGGCGCCAAGACGCGGTTCTCCACGCGCGCCGTTGCCGACGATCTGCGCAAGAAGGCAACGCACGTGTACGAACACATCCGCCGCAACGAGTGGATCACCACCAAGGACGACGAGTCGTTCTTCAATGGCCACTACGACAACGACTCTGTACGCGTGCATGGCGACCATGCCAATGGCGTGCGCATGGACCTCTCGTCGCAGGTGCTGCCGATTCTCTTTGACGTGGCCACAAGCGATCAGGTCGCCAAGACGCACCGCGCTGTCATGCGCTACCTGCGTAACCCGGGCACCGGCGGACTGCGCCTGACCAGCGACCTCAAGGAACTCAAGCTCAACTATGGCCGTGTGACGGGGTTCGTGTATGGCTTCCGCGAGAATGGCTCGATCTGGAGTCAGATGAATGCCATGTACATGTACGCGCTGTACTGCCGCGGGTTCGTCAAGGAGGCGTACTCGGTCTTCAAAGAGACCACTGGATTGTGCCTGAACTCCGGTGTTGCCAAGACATTCCCCAACCTGCCCTCGTGCTTCCACGTGAGCGGCAAGGGGCTTTCGAGCTATCTGACGGGATCAGCCACGTGGTTCGTGGTTGCTGTGGTTGGCCAGATGTACGGCGTGCGGGGTGCAGCGGGCAATCTGTGCATCAATCCCAAGCTGGTGAAGGAGCAGTTCGATGCGAACCGAAAGGCCGTCATCCACTGCAACTTTCTGGGCAAGAAGCTCAAGGTGACGTTCGTCAATTCCAGGAACCTGGACTGGGACAAGTACCACATCACCGCTGCCACGCTCAACGGGAACCCTCTGGGCAAGCAGCAGGGCGATACGCCGGTGTTGCTGACTGTGCCCAAGGAGAAGTTCCTGAAGTTGGCGGACCGGGACCTCAACGAAGTTGAGGTCTTGCTGGGGTGATTGCGTCTGTGGATGTGTTCCTCGGGCCTGCAAAGCGAAGAGGAATACATCCGCAAATTGTCACAGAGCCAACCGGGGAAACCCCCGATCCGACGTCATCCGGGCTCCAAATATGCGTCAATCTGCGCAAATCTGTGGATGTGTGTTCCGGATTTTAGGCCAGGAGACCGGGGGCCAGTCTGACACGGCCAGCACACCCTGCAGTTTCCGCGAGTCCAGCGCCACATTGCCAATGCGCGGCGGGCCGTTCTTCTCTTCGTGACGATGGATCCCGTTGAGTAGCTCAGGCGCGAACCCACCCCACGCAACAACGCGCTCCCCCACCTCGTGCAGGCTCACCGGCACGTTGCCGCCGCAATGGAGGAGTCCCGTCACTTCGGTTACGACAAGACGGACCACGGTGTCGGCAAGTTCATCGCACTCGATGAGGCTTCGCCACTCATCCACAAACAGCGTCACAGGCCGCCCCTTGCGCAATCTGCCCGCAACCCAGTCCCGCGCGCCCTTGTCGCCGGTGACCGACGCACCAAACGGCAGCCCGAGACGCACGATGCAGTGACGCGGGCATCGGGCAATCTCACGCTCTCCGTCGGCGAATGTTCGACCGGCAACGCTGATCGGATCCGGCACGGCGTCTTCGGCATAGCCGTGGTGCGGCGGCGAATCACCGGAGAACACGAGGTCGGTGCTCAGGTGCATGATGTAGGCAGATGCGCCGAACACCTCGGCAATGGCGCGGCACCCGTCCACGTTCAGCGACTCTGCCCACTGCGGGCGTTCCTCGCACACGTCCAGATCGCACACGCCTGCGCCGTGGATCACGTGCGTTGGGCTGAACTCGGTGCGCAGTTGCTGCAGAGCGGCGCGATCGGTGATGCATGTGGACGAGATGTTCGGCGCCTCGGGCAGGCGCATGCGTGGTGGCCGGATCCCGCGAATGCTCGTGCCATCCACGATCTCCGAGAGTGCACGGAAGACTGGCCATCCGTGAATTGAGCTGACTCCCGTGACCAGCACGCGTGCATGCGCAGGAAACGCGGGGCAGGAGTCGGCGGGCGTGGCAGAGGCGCTCTGCGAGGCATCACGCACTGGCTCAGAACGTGCCATCGAAGAGATGCGCTCCTGTCAACGTGCCGAACGAGTACACGACGGCCAGTCCGATGCTGGGTTTCCACCAGTTGTACTCCTCGTCGGTAGCCTCACCCGTGAAGAGCATGCGTGGAATAAGCGTGCCGCCCAGCTCGATGGCAGCACTCACGACCACGCGCTGGCGCACCAGCGTGGCCATGCGCAACACCGGGGCCATCAGGTAGAACTCGTTGGTGGAATGCGGGGTCACGATGTCGCGAGCCTGATACTCAGCATCGGTGACAGCAACCGTATCGCTGCGCGTGATGCTCGACGGTTTCGGCTCGCGCCACTTGTGCATGCCCATCACACCCATGCCGAACTTGAGCCGGCCGCCACGCATACCGAAGACACCCAGTGCGCTGTACTCGATGAAGATGTTCCGTGGTTCATCGCCCTGCATGGTGAGCCCCAGCGGCCAGGAGAAGCGCCCAATGAACCCACCCGTGGGCTTGCCGCCCCGAAACCCGATTGTTGCGTTGAGTGCCGGCGTGCTCTTGTACGTCTCGGTTGCGGTGTAGCGGCCGTAGCCGTAGGAATCATAGTAGTAGTAAGGATCGTAGACGTAGTAGTTGTCGGTGTATTCAGTCACGTTCTCGCGTGTAAATCCCGCAAGCTGCATGTACGACACGCCACCGGTAACGCCGAAGTACTTCCAGGCCCAGTCGTGTTCCACAGAGAGGTAGGGATCGGGGTACTTGCGAGAGAAGTCTCCATCGGAAGCGCTGTTGCGGAAGAGCGGGATGCCCGCCTTGATGCGAACCTGGGAGCGTTTGCCCGTAGGATAGACACCGGTGAGCATGAGTCCGCCGGGACTCTGTTCTTTGCGTGTTGATCCGGCGGCGAAGTACCCTGCTGCCCCGATGGTGAGAGCCTTGACCAACCCAAGGTCTGCGGGAGGCTCGACGCGGGGAGCTGGCGGCGGTTCATCGGGCACAGTTGCTGCTGCGGACGCGGTTTCGGGTGGTTCAGCAGGGGCCGGCTGATCGGGGGTTCCGACTACTTCGTCGTCGACCTCAATCTCCGAAGGTGCTGTAGTACGACGCATTGCACTGTAGGGGAATGCGGTCCGCAGTGCCGGGGTCAGTTGTGCGTGAAACTTCTCAAATGTGCCGGTGAGAGCAAACCCTTTCTTCCACACAATTTGACCGGAAGATGCGCGGATCAACCTGAGCGCCAGGGTGAACCTGCCGCGTTCTTCTGTCAAGCGTCCGCCCAGAACAAATGATGCGGTGAGCTGTTTGCCTACAACCATCATGCAGGGGGAGGTTGCCCAGGCCTCTACGTCGGAGCATTCGCGTTCGCTGTCAAGAACGTCGGACACCTCGGTGGTGCCCGCGACAGCGACTGAGTCGGCAAGAGCGTGAGCCATGGCATCGGCGATAACGCGGCTCTGATCTTCACTGCAATCGCCCCAGGGCGTTGGCGGCACAACCGCGAGCAGAGGGGCGGCAGCACGGAGTGATGGCGCCACGGAGAGGAGCAGAATCGCCACGATCCGGAGAAGTGCAGAGTGTGCGTGACAGTGCATGGGTGCCTCCTTGACGGTCAGCTATCGTTGGGTATTGGGTACGCGATGAAAATACGTCCGGCTCGGTCGTGCATCGAGGTATTTTTGCCAGACACAGACGTCCCGAATTCCCGATGCGAGGGAGATCTGCGATGCCCGAACTGCAATACATCACCGACTCGGCGATCTACGACAAAGTCATCATCGAACGCATTCCCACGGCGCGCACGTTCGTGTGGATCGCCACGGCAGACCTCAAAGACTGCTACGTTGACAAAAGAGGGCGCATGGTACCCTTCGTGGAGGTGCTGTCGGACCTGGTGGATCGCGGGGTGCTTCTGCGCATGATTCACGCGAAGGAGCCCGGGCCGGCGTTTCGCGAAGACTTCGACCGCTACCCCAACCTCATCGAAGGTCTGGAGCGCATGCTCTGCCCCCGGTGTCACCTCAAGAGTGTGGTAGTGGACGGCACGTTCGCCTACATGGGCAGCGCCAACTTGACAGGTGCGGGCATGGGTGCAAAGGGCGACCACCGGCGCAACTTCGAGAGCGGCATTGTCACCACCGACGCCGGGCTGGTCAATCAGATTATGACGACATTCGACCAGTTGTGGATGGGCACGTTTTGCGCGAGTTGTCAGCGAAAGAAGTTCTGCCCGGACTATCGCGACATGGAGTAGTGTGGTGCGGGGTCCCGGTGGACCTGGCGAGCATCCGTCACTGCACCAGACGCCCGCGATCCATCCACAAGTGGTAGTCCAGATACACCGACGGCTCCTTGACCACGCCGTCGAGGTGCAGCGGGACATTGACAGACCCACCCATGGACGCGTTGTCGCCCACTGCAATGTGGATGGTGCCGCGCACTTTCTCGTCCTCAAGCACGTTTCCGCCGATGACGGCAGTGTCGTGCGTGCCCACGCCAAACTCAGCAACATTTCGCGCAGGCTTGCGGTATTTGAGGAAGAGCTCTTCGAGTTCACGCGCGCAGGGGTGTCCACTGACCTCGTATACAGTGCCCTCGCGAATCTTGAGAATGAGCGGCTCCGTCATCACGCCGCACAGCGGAAATGACCCGTCGACCACCAGTATGCCCTCTGCCGTGCCCTCCAGCGGCGCCATGTACGCCTCTCCGGCAGGCAGGTTGCCGAATGCGCCTTTGGAGCTGAGTCGCCCATCGTCAGCCTTTGCTGCACGTCCACCCGTGTCAAATGTCAAGTCGGTGCCGGCAGCGGTCTTGATCTGAATTTTCTTCGCCGACGTCAACTGTGCCGCGATCTTGCGTGTGTACACGCCCAGGCGATCCCAGTCGGTCTGCATGGTGCGCACGAAGATATCGGTGGTGACGCCGGGCAGCGTGGCAATGCGGGCGCCCTGCTCACACGCCTTGCGGCGTGCGCGAGTGTGTGAGAGCGATTTTGAGGTGGGCATGACCGCGACGTCGAACTGCCCGAACCACTCACCCACCGGATCGGGGGGCTCGTTGCCGTTTTCTTTGCGGGGCCGGATCTGGACGAACACCGCTTCCTGGCACCTCTCATTGCCCACAGTCCACAGTGCCTTGCCAACCTCGTAGCACGGTTCATCGCACACGACAAGGAGCTTCTCCAGACGACTGAGATTGAGGCAGTCGCAGAGCGCGACTTTGGCGGCTTTCTGGAGTTGTTCCTGAGTCATGCGTCGGTCTTTCCTCGATCAATGCACTCTCGAATGGCCGGCGCGTCCGAGGCGCCGGTTGCGGCCTCGCCAACGTCAGGCTTCGGAATTGTCTTCGGGGCCTGCCCGCATTCGCGAGAGAACGTCGCGCTTCCACTCGACGAATGTCCCACCAAATATATGTTTCCGAGCTGTGGCGGCCAACTGGGTGTAGAAATGCACATTGTGAAGTGTGAGCATGCGAATGCCGAGGATCTCTCCCGCCATGTACAGGTGGCGCAGATATGCGCGACTGAACGTGCGGCAGGCGTAGCAGGAGCACTCGGAGTCGATCGGATCGTCAAACGCCCGCGTGTTGGCCGCGTTCTTGATGTTGAACTTTCCGCGCCAGGTGAATGCCCCGCCATTGCGACCGTTGCGCGTGGGAAGCACACAGTCGAACATGTCAACCCCGCGCTCGATGCACTCCAGAATGTCGTGCGGCATGCCCACGCCCATGAGGTACCGCGGCTTGTTGACGGGCAGGAGGCCGACGGTGAAGCCCGCAGTCCCGTACATGTCGGCCATGCTCTCCCCCACTGCCAGACCACCTACCGCATATCCGGGCAGATCCATTGCCACCAGCTCTGCCGCGCATCGCTGCCGCAGTTCACGGATGGTGCCGCCCTGCACAATACCGAAGAGCGCCTGCGGGTATCCGTGCGTATCACCGATGCGCTGGTGTGACTCGATACAGCGCGCTGCCCACCGCAGCGTGCGTTCCGTGGCCTTCTGGATCGTGGCCGCATCGGAGGTACCGGGTGGGCACTCGTCGAACATCATGATGATGTCGGCACCGAGGTTGTGCTCGATCGCCATGACATTTTCGGGCGAGAAGTAGTGCTTTGACCCGTCGATGTACGACTGGAACCACACGCCCTCTTCGGTGATCTTTGAGATATCGCGCAGGCTGAATACCTGGAATCCGCCGCTATCCGTGAGTATGGGCCGGTCCCAGTGCTCAAACCGATGCAGCCCGCCCGCCTCGCGCACGAGAGTGTCACCCGGGCGAAGGTACAGGTGATACGTGTTGGCCAGAATGATAGTTGCGCCGCAGTCCACCAATTCAGCCGGAGAGAGCGACTTGACGGATGCCTGGGTTCCCACGGGCATGAAGACAGGGGTCTCGATGTCACCATGGGCGGTGGAGAAGACGCCGGCTCGCGCACGGCTGCGGGGATCTGTGGTCTGGAGTGTGTATGTGTGCATGGAATCCTGGGATTGTGCGTGCTGGTGTGGTGGCCGCAGTGCATGAAAATACCCTTGGCCCACGACAGCGTGGCGAACGGCGGCGACGCTGGGGAGATGGGTCGGGCAAGTGCGGAAAGACACCACTCATCTCCGAAGTGCCGTCAGCACTGCACCGGGCTCCAGAACAGTGCACCCCGGGATAGTGTCCTCCGGGGGCATCTTTGCCCATAGGGCGAAATGCACATCGCGGCCGCGCACAAAAGGAAGGTTCGCAGATTGCCTCTTCAAGCGAGCCAGCAAAGACGACGCGTCCACAGAATTCTCCCACTTCGCCTCGCCCAGCAGCACGTGAAGTCCATCGAATGATTCGGCAACGATGTCAATCTCGCATGGTTGACGATCCAGGCCGGCTCCCCACCAGCGCAATGCCGGTTTCCATTGGATACCATCTATGGGAACAAACGCAGTGGATACTCGGGCGCAGTCTTCCCAGATGCCGGCAACGTGAGCGCTGAACGATCGCATGCACTCCGTGTGGACTTGATCGACGAGGCCGATTTCAAGCAGCGATCGGTTCGGGTTGATGAACCGGTACCATAGCCGCAGGAACGGATCGGCGATTCGATACAAGGACCGTTTGGTCGATTTCGCATCCTCACCGAACGGAATTTCACGATTGACATATCCCAGCTCAACAAGCTGCGCCAGCGGTTTGCTCAGATTGGCGGCGGGCTTGCCGAGTCTGGCCGCAATCTCCGACAGACGGTGACAGCCCATGCCGATAAGTGCAAGTATGGAGCTGGGTTGGGATGCGCTCCGTACATCATCGGCGAGCAACCGCGAGGGCTCATCATGGAAGACGCCATTCTTGTCAAACACCAAACATTTGAGCGCCTGCGGGAGATCGACATACTCTCGGGCAGACTCCCAGTAGCGTGGGACGCCACCCCAAACCGAATACGATTCGAATGCTGGGATTCCACTGAGATCCAGGCCATCGGCGATCCACCCCGGCATCAACGGCCCGATCCTGAGTATCTCGGTAGCGCGACCGTACAGAGGCGCGTTTGAGTCAAGCACCATTCCATGCATCATGCGCTGCGATGATCCGCAAAGCACCAGGTTGCAGTTCAGGCCAGTATCGACCGCCTTCTGCACAATGCTCTCAAGTGGTGGATACAGCTTCAGCAGGTAGGGAAATTCATCGACAACCAATGTCATGTCAGTGCGGCATTGCCGCTGGAACTGCCCAAGGATCGAATCCCAGCTCGGATACTCCACGGAATCGAATCCAGGAATCCGAAGCGCGATCTGAGACGCAAGTGCCCGTATTTGCAGGGGGCTTTCCTGCATATCTGCAAGGTAGGAGATCAGGTGCGTGGAGGCGATTTCTCTGATCAGACGCGACTTCCCGCATCTTCTCCTGCCGTATATGACTATAAATGAAGGGCTTGGAGAAGAAATCGCTCTGTTGAGCCGAGCCAATTCATCGGTCCGGTCAAGGAATGGTATTATCATGGCCACCCCAAATATTAGGTGTGACAAACATTATGTCCGACAAACCTAATATACCATTCTGCGATGCACAGCCGCCAGGCAGCATTGCCCGTCAGAAGGTCGTGGTGGTTGACGGCATTCTGGTTGAGCGGGGTACCACCGGACCTGCCTCCGCGTAACCGCGAGGCAGGTCCGGTGAGCATTCCGACACTACGCGCATGCCCGAGGCACTGCGCGCCATCCGGTATTTTCTTCTGCGCACGCACTTCCGCGTTCGCCCGCACCGAGGGACTCAACCATGCCGCAGCAGACCACAGTCGTCCGGTCGTCAACGGTCAATCGTGGAACATCCGGCCTTCTCGCCATGACAATGGTCGCGACCCTCGCGCTGCTGGGGTGCGCCCCCCCACCCCGCGAGCATCACACGTTCTACCGCATGGACACAGTGGTCGAGGTCACGCTCGTCATGGACAAGGGAACGCCCCCGGCCGCATCGACCTGGGCACAGGTTGACGCACTGCTCAAGACCTGGGAGCAGCAGTTCTCGCAAACGAACCCGCGGTCCGAGATCCTCGCCGTCAACCAGCACAAAGGCAAGGCCGCCGCAATCTCCTCACAACTGGCAGACATGATCGACTTCGGACTTCGCTACGGCGACTCGACTCGCGGAACCTTCGACATCACCACACTCCCGCTGAAGGAGCTGTGGGGCCTGGGAGAGGGGGACACCATCCACAAGATGCCGTCGTCTGAGCTGCTCCGCCGCGCCCTCTCTCGCGTCAACTACCGATGGGTGCACCTCAGTGCGGCCCGCGACTCCGTGCTCTTCGACTCTGCGGGGGTGGTCATCGACGTGGGCGGCGTGGCCAAAGGCTTTGCCCTCACCGCAGCCGGACGCATGCTCGACTCGCTGGGGTACCACAGCTACCTCATTGTATGCGGTGACGTCATCTGCCGCGGACGCCGACCCGACGGCAAGCCGTGGAGGATCGGGATCAGGCATCCGCGCAAGGACGGACTCCTCGCCACGCTCGGTCTGGACACGGGCAGCGTCTTCACCAGCGGCGACTACGAGCGGTTCTGGATCGACAGCACCACTGGAACGCGCATCCACCACATCTTCGACCCGCGCACCGGCCGCAGTGCCACGAAGAACCAGAGCGTCACCATCTGGAGCCCCGAGCCCCTGCGCGCAAAGGCGCTCAGCACGGGTCTCTTCAGCTATCCGGCAGACTCGATTGTGGCGTTCGTCGAGGCGCGCGCTGTCTTGGAGTGCGTGGTTGTTGACAGCTCAGGCGCGGTGTTCTGCAGCAAGGGGTGGAAGAACGCGATTGCGTGGGAGTGAGGACCCGAGCGCCCGCGATTTCCGCGTCCGTGGCCCCGTGAACTATCTTTGTCGCAATGCCGGTTGCTCATTCGGACGGTGCGATGCCGGGATCTCCGCTGCATCCTCTCAGGGAATCGCAGAGTCAAGCGTGCGTCGGACGAACGCCGCGCCTCGACCACCACAGAAGGAGTATGCCAATGCGATCCGTTCTCACATGCATGATGCTGGTTCCCACGCTGCTTTCCGCCGCTCCGTCAAACGACGAGGCCCTCGTAAGCCGCATAACCGACCTGGAACGCAGGTACGCATTGCTTGAGGCCCGCGTCAGAGGCATGGAAGACCGCGTGCACGCGAACAAGGTTTCTGTGCTTCCCGAGTCCACAGCACCGACCGCCGCCCCAGCGTCAGCACCGGCTCCAGCGCCCGCAACTATGCGTGCAAACACAGGCATGATCGCGGTCTCGCTCTTGGAGAAGAACATTGACGACAACGGATCAACGGCCAAGACGCGCTCGCTCAACTTCATGCTCATGTTCACCAACAATCTGGGCAGGGAGCTGAGCGCGTTTGTCGGAGATCTGCGAATCAAGGACGCATCGGGCGCGTTGCTCTTCTCAGTGGAGCTGCCGGTTGAACTCAGCATTGGTGCGGGCAAACAGGCCAGCTGGCTGGGAGCGGTTGACCTGAGCGTGACCGACCCCAAACAGTCGAAAATCCTCTCTGTAGACAAATCAGACCTCATGGTGGAGTTCATGCCCAAGGAAGTCACCTACGCCGATGGTGGCAGGGATCGGATGAAGTAGCCCTTCCCGGCGACTCGCGTGTCGGATCGCTGCGCGTCTGCACTGCGAGCAGACGGCTACGACAGGGCACCCGAGATGCGCACCGGGTCGGACCAGTGTTTGCAGTCCCGGTGACGCCCGCTGCTCGACAAGTCCGAAATCGCGCAAGAACAGTTGCAGCGACCTCCCCATCACGGCATACTAGTGGGGTCAATCGAGGCGGCGCATCTCCGGGGCATCGTCGGCATTGCGTCGAGCCCAGCCCGACCGAACCGAGGACAGAATCCATGGACACCCCCGCCATTTCGCGCGACGACAAGGAACTTGAAGTCGAGAGAGTTCGTCGCGAGCAGCTTGAGAAGGCGCTGCAGGAGAGCGAAGAGCGCTACCGCACGATCCTCTCAACCGTGTCAGACTACATCTTCACGGTTCGCGTGGACCGAGGACGCGCAGTGCAGACCACGCACGGCGCAGCATGCGTCGCAGTCACCGGCTACACCGCCCGCGAGTTCGCCACAGACCTGTTTCTGTGGTACAAGATGGTGGTTGAGGCCGACCGCGCAGCGATCGAGCACCACGCATCAGAGCTGCTTGCCAACCACAATCCCGGGCCGCTTCCTCACCGCATCCGCCGCAAGGACGGCGCCATTCGATGGGTCACGAACACGCCGGTGCTCCACCGCGATGGCGCAGGGAATCTCGTCGCGTACGACGGTCTGGTGCGTGACATCACCGAGCGCAAAACCGCCGAAGATGCCCTGCGCGAGCGCGAGCGGTTCATTTCTGCGGTCACCGATGCTGCACCCAACGCAATCTACGTGTACGACCTTGAGGCACGGCAGAACGTGTTCGCCAACCGCTCGATCATCGATCGACTGGGATACTCGCAGGCAGAGATGGAGGAGTTCTCCCGCAAGGGTGCCCTGCCGCTGCACCCCGAAGACGAACCACGATTCGTCGACCATCTTCAACGGATCGTTGCCGAAGCCACCGACGCCGATGTGTTGACACTTGAGTACCGCCTGCTCAGAAAGGACGGAAGCTACGCCTGGTTCCTGAGTCAGGACAAAGTATTCAACCGCGACTCTGCGGGCAAGCCCACGCATGTCCTCGGAGTCGCAGCCGACATCACCGAACGCAAAAGCTCCGAAGAGCAGCGTCGTCGTATGGAAGAGCAATTGAGTCAGGCGCACAAGCTGGAGAGTCTGGGCATTCTTGCCGGAGGCATCGCTCACGACTTCAACAACATGCTGGCCGGACTCTTCGGCAACATCTCGCTGGCGCGTCAGAACGTGCGCGGCGAAACTGCCGAGATTCTCGACCAGGCGCTCAGCGTGTTCGAACGTGCCCGATCGCTCACGCAGCAACTTCTTACGTTTGCCAAGGGCGGACAGCCCCTCAAGAAGACCGTCAAGCTCGGACCACTGCTCAAAGACTCGGTGAGGTTCGTGCTGAGTGGGTCGAATGTCAACGTCACGTTCCGTGTGGCCGACGACCTCTGGCCCTGCGATATCGACGAAAACCAGATCTGCCAGGCCATCGACAACATTGCGCTCAATGCGCGGCAGGCCATGCCCGAAGGTGGCACCATCACAGTAACAGCCCGCAATGTTGACACCAGCGATCACCTGCCGGCACCGTTGGAACCGGGCAGCTACGTACGGATCACAATCCAGGACCACGGACCCGGCATTGCCAAAGAGCACCTCTCGCGAATCTTCGATCCGTTCTTCACCACCAAGCAGCACGGAAGTGGCCTGGGGCTCACCACTGCGTACTCCATTCTACGCAAACACGGCGGCCACATCGAGTCCGTGTCTGCCGTGGGCAAGGGGGCCGCATTCCACGTGTATTTGCCTGCCTCCATTTCGTCGGAGGCCTTTGTGGGCAAACCGGACCGCGCGGGCTCCCGCGTGGGACAAGGGCGCATCCTGCTGATGGACGACGAACTGTACATCCAGCGCGCAATATCGCGCATGCTTCGCGCCATGGGCTACGATGTCGAGTGCGTGAAGGACGGCAAGGAGGCCATCCGGGTGTACGAGGAGGAGAGGGCGGCCTCACATCCGTTCGATCTGGTGCTGCTCGACCTCACGGTTCCCGGAGGTATGGGTGGCAAGGATGCGATCGGGCGCATGCTCGAGGCAGACCCCGACGTGCGAGCCGTGGTGCTCAGCGGATACTCCAACGACCCGGTGATGTCGGAGCCGGTCAAGTTCGGTTTCTGTGGGTGCCTGGCAAAACCCTTCACCTTTGAGGAGATGGTTGACTTGCTGCAGCGCGTGCTGGGCAAGCCGTCAGGCCAGCCGCGTTGAGCATTGCGTCTAGACGTTTTCTCGCTGCACGGGAACGTTCAGGGTTGACGGGGGTGTCGCTACTGGTCGCGTCACGTTGGAGTCGCAAGGGGAGGGTCACGTGTCCGGCAAACGAGAGAACTTCCGTCATCCGCTCGGCAACTTCTTCATCAAGAAGCCACTGCAGCTCCGCATCATCGCGCAGATACTTGTCGCAGTGCTGCTCAGCGCAGTGCTCACCACGACGTTTCTTGGCTACGTGTATACCGCACAGTCAAAGAAGGGCAGCTTCTACTACATGAGCAACGATGTCCGCCAGGACATTCAGCTCAGGAGTCTGCTGGGCATTGTGCTTCCCAGCGTCGTAGCAGCCCAGTTCATCAGCATCGCCATTGCGCTGGGCATCGGGCTCTTTTCGTCGCGCAGAATTGCGGTTCCGCAGTACAAGTTCGAAAAGTGGGTTCGTCAACTGCAGGCGGGAAAGCTCAACACCCGGCTTGAGTTCCGGGAGAGCGCCGAAATGAAGGACATTACGATCCAGTGCAACGAAATGGCCGAGACTTACCGTGTTGCGCTCAGCGACATTGTCAAGGCGAACACTGCGATAGAAGACGGAACGACCACGCCGCAAGAGGGTACCGCGCGTATCAAGGACGTACTCGGGCGGTTCGAGTTCTGAGTCTGGGGATCGGGCGCTCGGGACGAATCGGTCGTCGCGCCGGAACTACCCGAAGATGCCCTTGGACTTCGGCTCGTGGCCCGCGAGCCGCTCGAAGAGCTGGCGCTCTTCGGATGAGAGCTTCTCGGGTGTTTGCGCGTGGATCTTCACCAGCAGATCGCCGTGCCCGCCGCCATGCAGCTCCGGTAGCCCCTTGCCCCGAAGACGGAAGATCTTCTCCGACTGCGTACCTCCCGGCACCTTGAGGCTTACCTTCCCGTCAAGCGTTGGCACCATGGTGCTGGTGCCAAGGGCAGCTTCGGAGAAGGAGATCGGCACCTCGCAGAACACATCGATGCCGTGACGCTCGAAGAAGTCGTGTTTCTCTTCGTGGATGAGCACAATAAGGTCGCCGGCTTCCCCACCATGCAATCCGGCGTCGCCTTTGCCCGCAATGGTGATGTAGTTGCCTTCGGAGACACCTTGGGGAATGTCGACAGAGACCTGCGTGTGCGATGGTTCACGTCCGGCGCCGCGGCAGGTTGCGCACGGATCGCCGGCAGTGTACCCCTCACCTTGACAGGTAGGGCACACACTTTCCTGGATCATTTGCCCGAAGAACGACCGGACCACGCGCTGCACGCGTCCGCTGCCTCCACAGGCGCTGCAGGCAGAGCGTTTGCCGCTTTTTGAGCCCGTGCCGCTACAGGCGCTGCACCGTTCTTCGCGTTTGACTTTGATGGTCTTGGAGACGCCCGTGTAGATTTCTTCAAGCGTGAGATTGAGCCGCACCTGAAGATCGTTTCCTCTCATGCCGCCGCCGCTTCGACGTCGGCCTCGTCGGCCGCCGGTGCCGAACATGTCGGAGAAGGAGTCACCGCCAAAATCGTTCATGAAGGAGCGAAGCGCGTCGGAGAGATCGAAGCCCTGGAAACCGCCGAATCCTGCGCCACCCGCCCCCGCTCCCTCAAAAGCGGCATGACCGAACTGATCGTACGTGGCACGTTTCTTGGGGTCTTTGAGGATCTCGTACGACTCGGTGGCCTCGCGGAATTTTTCCTCGGCCTCTTTGCTTCCAGGATTCTTGTCGGGGTGGTACTGCAGCGCAAGCCTGCGATACGACTTCTTGATGTCGTCTTCGGTGGCGTTCCTGGCAACACCCAGCACCTCGTAGTAGTCGCGTTTAGCCATGAGTTTCCCGTTTTATTCATCCAGCATGAAGGTATCGTCGGTGCCGGATGGTGCGGCCACTCCCGAAGAAACAATCACCTTGGCGTGTTTGATCACTTTGCCCTTGAGCCGGTATCCGCGCTCGAACACTTCGACAATGTGGTCGGCGGGCACGGTGGCGTGAGGAGAATTCATCAGCGCATCGTGAAGCTGCGGATCGAAGGCGTCGCCCGACTCGCCGTAGGGCTCCAGTCCGCTACTGCGCAAGACGTCTTCGAACTTCGCAAATGTCAGTTCCATGCCCTTGTGGAGCTTGTCCACATCGACAGCAGCCTCCTTGGCCTTGAGGGCGCGTTCGAAGTTGTCGCGCACGGCGGTCAGATCGAGAAGCAACTTCTCGTTGGCCATGTCGACCAACTGCTGATACTCGCGACTCGTCCGACGCTTGTAGTTGTCGAACTCGGCCATGAGCCGCATGTAGGTGTCGTTGAGGGCGGCAATGCGCCGCTTGAGCTCCTCGGCGTCGTCAGGTTTGGCAGGTGCAGGGTCGTCCGGCTTCGCAGCATCGGCAGACGGTTCAGTCCCGGCATCGGGCTGCGAGGCGGGCTCCTTCAGGTCGTCAAGATCGACCACCGGATCCGGGGAATCGCTGTCACTCATCGATGCATACTCCTCTATCGAATGTTCGAAAAATACATGCTGTGCGTCCGACCGACTTTGCCGGCAGCATCACCACTGCATTATGTCAAGTGTCCCTGCGGCATGCGTGACGGCTGCAGTCACCAGATCGTAAGGCATGCGCGTCGACCCGAGCACTCCCAGCACGCCATCGAGTCCGGCAACACGGTACCGCGCGCGAGCCACACTGACTTGTTGCAGGCGCGGCTGCGTGTGCTCCACGCCTATAGTGACGCGCACCTCGCCCGCCGCAGGCGCGTGGAGCCGTAGTACCGAGCGCAGGGCAGCACAGTCGTCAAGAATTGCAGCAATGGCACCTGCGCGGTCGTCGGTGTCGAACTCGGGCTGACGCAGCAACACGGCAATGCCGTCAACAAAGACCTGATCGTCGTCTCCCTCGGCAATCATGCGACCGATCGCACCCAGGAACAACGCGTACTCACCATCGGGTGTTGCCGGGTGCTCCAGAGCGGAGTCCAGCTCCGACAACGGCTCGCCGCGAAGTCGCCGGTTCAGCACCTCGCATACCCGCGCCAGAACATCGGCGGAAACGTCAAAGTCGGTGTGCACAATGGCCGACCGCGCGATGCCCCCGTCAAGCGCCAGATGCAAAACGTAGCGCCGCTCCCCCACCTGACACACGTGCACGTCGCGAAAGAGCCCTGAGTGCAGGTTCGGCGCAAGCACCACTCCTGCCTGCCCGGTGATCTTGCTGAGTGCCCGAGCCACTGCCTGCAGGAGCCGGCGCATGTCGGCCGGATCCCGTTCTCTGATGCCGCTGTCAATGCGCTGACGCTCGGAACCGGACAGATCCAGAGGCCGCATCAGGTGATCGACGTAGTAGCGGTAGCCGGCATCGGTAGGAATGCGACCAGCCGAGGTATGGGGATGTGTTATGTATCCCCGTTCTTCGAGTGCGCCCATCACATTGCGCACGGTCGCAGCCGACAGATCGAGACCATCGTGCTCAACCACTGTGTGCGAGCCCACGGGCAGGCCATTGGCCACATAGTGCCTGACGACCGCACACAGCACGCGGCTCTCTCTGTCGGTAAGGTCGAAGGCACTCATGTGTTTGCGTCTCGGTCGGGATTCCCCGGGCCCCCGCAGTGCGCGGGAACCCGGACGTCTCCCGAAACCACATGGCAGGACTACATCATCCCGCCCATGCCACCCATTCCGCCCATCCCACCCATGCCGCCGCCCATGCCGCCACCGGCGGGCATCGGCTTCTCGTCCTTGGGGATTTCGGCGATAACACACTCGGTGGTGAGAACCAGACCGGCAATGCTGGCTGCATTCTCAAGAGCCGACCGCGTAACCTTCTTGGGATCGGGCACTGACTTGAGGAGATCTTCGTACTCAAGAGTCTGCGCATTGAAGCCGTAGCCGCCCTTGCCCTTGCGCACTTCGTTGCACACCACCGCAGGCTCCATGCCCGCGTTCAGAGCGATCATGCGCAGGGGCTCTTCGAGAGCCTGCCGCACCATCTCAAGGCCAATGGCCTCGTCGCCGGTGAGCTTGACCTTGTCCAGTGCCACCGATGCGCGAATAAGCGCAACGCCGCCGCCCGCAACAATGCCCTCTTCGACTGCAGCGCGTGTCGCGTGCATGGCGTCTTCGACGCGAGCCTTCTTCTCCTTCATTTCGGTTTCGGTGGCTGCACCGATGCGGATGACCGCAACGCCGCCGGCGAGCTTCGCAAGACGCTCCTGAAGCTTCTCACGGTCGTAGTCGGAGGTGGTCTCTTCGACCTGCTTGCGGATCTGGCCAATGCGGCCCTTGATATCGGCCGCCTTGCCAACGCCCTCGATGATGGTGCTGTTGTCTTTGTCGATCACCACGCGCTTGCACTTGCCGAGCATGTCGATGGTGGTGTTCTCAAGCTTGAACCCAACGTCTTCGGAAATGACTGTGCCGCCGGTGAGAACGGCAATATCGTCGAGCATGGCCTTGCGGCGGTCGCCGAAGCCCGGAGCCTTGACTGCCGCAATCTTGAGTGTGCCGCGCAGCTTGTTGACCACCAGGGTTGCCAGTGCTTCGCCGTCAACGTCTTCGGCGATGATCAGCAGGGCTTTGCCCATCTGCGCAACCTTCTCCAGAATAGGGAGAAGATCCTTCATGGTGCTGACCTTCTTCTCGTAAATCAGAATGACAGGCTCTTCGAGCACGCACTCCATGGACTCGGGACTGGTCACGAAGTACGGGGAGATGTAGCCACGGTCAAACTGCATGCCCTCAACCACCTCAAGTGTGGTGTCGATGCCCTTTGCCTCTTCGAGTGTGATAACACCGTCTTTGCCGACTTTGTCCATGGCGTCGGCAATCAGGCCGCCAATTTCGGCGTCGTTGTTTGCAGAGATGGAACCAACGCGGGCGATTTCTTCCTTACCGGCAATGGGGCGTGCATCTTTCTCGAGCTGCTCAACCACGGCCTTGACTGCCTTGTCGATACCGCGCTTGAGCGCCATAGGATCGGCGCCTGCGGTCACGTTCTTGATGCCCAGGCGAGCGATCACCTGCGCAAGCACCGTAGCGGTAGTGGTACCGTCACCAACAACATCAGAGGTCTTGGAGGCAACTTCGCGCACCATTTGAGCGCCCATGTTCTCGAACTTGTCTTCGAGCTCGATCTCCTTGGCCACGGTCACACCGTCTTTGGTGACAAGGGGAGATCCGTAGCTCTTGTCAAGCACTACGTTGCGACCACGGGGGCCGAGGGTTACCTTGACTGCATTGGCCAGAATGTCGATACCGCGGAGAAGCCGTTCGCGGGCGATTGACTCGTATGAGATTTGCTTGGCTGACATGGTAGTGCATTCCTTTCGTTATGGGAGGTGTTTGCTCTGGTGACGTTGCTCTTGTTGCGGGGAACCGTCGAGCCGGTTTCAACCGGCCTCAGTGAACCCCTGGGGCTTCAGCCGCTCACAACACTGCGAGAACGTCGGACTCGCGCACGATGAGGTACTCTTCACCGTCAACGGTGACTTCGGTGCCGGAATACTTGCCGTAGAGAACCTTGTCGCCCTTTTTCAGACTCATGGGGATCTTCTCGCCGTTCTCGGCAATCTTGCCCGGACCGGCAGCGATGATCTCGCCGTGCTGGGGCTTCTCTTTGGCGTTGTCGGGAATGATGATGCCGCCGGCGGTCTTCTGCTCCGCCTCAAGTGGCCGCACCAATACGCGGTCTGCAAGTGGCTTGACGTTCATGAACTCCTCCTTGTGATAGGTGTATGTGATGCGACAGTTCCTGGCGCTGTGTTGCGGTGCGCTTGAGACCCGCTGATCCAGGCACATCCCGCGTTAGCACTCGTTGCGCAAGAGTGCTAAAATAGGTGGTGGGGATGGTGAAATCAAGTCATGGTGAGGTGTCCGGGCAGGGCGGATGGTGAGGGTGGGGCCTGGTCGGCTATGACGCCAACGGCTCCCCAATGCCTGCCGTGAGGGGAGCCGAAGGGGACAGGTTTGTCTCGGCTCGGCAAAGTACGGTGTCAGGCTGGCAGTATGACGAACAATTCGGGTGAAGGTATGATGACATAGAAAACAATCACACTTGCTTGTGCTCGTCGCGTGGAGACCGGCCAGAGGAGCGCTGACGAAGGAGGCGCGGCTGGACGGACGCAACGCCGCCCCACCCGATCCCGCCGACCGTTAAACCGGCAGTTTACATAAAAGTCCTCTTGCGATCATGCGGAGCGCAGTGACCACGAAGCGCAGCATGTGTGGAGCCATGACGGCGCAACGGACGCAAAAGGGGTTTTATGTAAAAGGCGAAGGGCAGGGACGCGCGGAGACGGCTGGCGGTAGGGCGGCGGGTGAGGGTGGGGCGATTGCAGCTCACGGTGACAATGCCTGCGGTGCGATGAGAGTCCGGTCGCCTTCGGCTATGACCGCCAATGACTCTCCAATTCCTGCCCAGAGCCTGCCGAAGGGGACAGGTTTATCTCGGCAAAGTACGACGTCAGGCTGGCAATCGTATGACGAACAATTCGGTCGGGAGTATGATGGCAGAGAAAACAATCACAAGCACACTCAAGTCTTGAATCTTGCGCTCATGAACTGCATCGCCACCCCGCCCGCAAAACTCAGCAACAAGCCTGCTGCAAAGAACATGGCCATAGGCAATGAACGCTTCATGGCAATCATCCCAGCACCTGCGAACATGTGTACCAGACCAGGGAACAAGACCAGCGCGTAGAACAAGTATCTCTTGTCGGCCAAGACCGTTCTCCTCAGCTGAATGAGCCCAAGAATGAAAAGGCTCGAGAACAGAATGGACAGCAACCCAAGTAGGAGAAACCAATCAATAGAGGGACAGATGTGCAGGGCAGAAATTGCTGCCAGTAGCAGCCCGGTGCCCGGCAGGCCGAATAGAAACACAATGACGAAATACTTCTTCGGACTCATGTTGTCACCTCTTCGGGCATTTCTCGGAATCGACGCAGTTATTGTACACGGCCAGAGCATCCATGGCACATACTGCCAAAGCCACCACCTCAACAGCTTCTGCAACCACAAAGATCGGGCCCGCGCATGCAAGAAAACCCGGGCCTGATAGTGCACAAACGGCGATTGCCGGCTCCAACCCAAACCCGATGGCCACGTTCGCAGCGAACAAACAGGTACCAAACGCCGATGCCGCCTTGGTGGCGCATTCAGAAAGCAACCCCGACGGATCGCGATATGTCAACGGATTGTTCCGGGCGTAGACATAGATGTTCTTCCCGCCTTTCAAGCCAATAGGATCCTCGCTCAGGAACCTTCCCATTTGCGGACTATAGTACCGTGCTCTGTAGAACATCAAACCGGTCTCTCTATCCAACTCCCTGCTGGTAAATGCAAAGGGATTTTCGACCGGACTTCCCGACTCCTCGACGACCTTTCCGAACACAGAATACGCATACTCATGCACGACACGTCCATCGCTGTCTGCCAGGGCGGTTACACTTCCCAACCCGTCCTTGACGTAGAGATAATTTAGTCCGTCCCGTTCCATGGAAAGCGGATTGTCGATTCCCGGACCGAAGGTGTAGTCTGCCTCGATAATACCATCTGCATTCATTTCCAAAATCAGATTCTCTCTGTCGTAATGGAATCGCTTGGTTTCCCCATTGACGGTCTTGCTTGTTCTTCTTCCGAGTGCATCATAGGAGTAGGTCACGACCTTTCCCGGCATTCTGACTTCCCTGAGCCTATTCTCAACATCCCAACTGAAGTGGGTCGTGTCGCCAGTGGCCTTGACTACCCATTCAGCTAAGTTCCCATCGGCATCGTAGTCGTAGCTCGCCGAGTCGTCCACCCCCAACTGATTAAGCTCGTTATACTGACATTCGAACGGATCGCCATCCCCGGCCATCCTATTCCCTGAAGAATCATACGTGAATTGCTCAAGTGGATTCACCGTCGTAGGATGGGTCGCGCGAATGATTCGGTTCATCTCATCGTACCCATATTCGTGCAGGCCCGCGATATCTTCCATGGATGATCTCATCCCAATCCCTTTGCATGAGCAGTTGGGATTGCCATATGTGTAGCGGTAGTGTCTGAGCGAGACAGCATCCTTCACATAGTCTATGAGCGTAAGGTTTCTGTCGACATCAAAGTTATAGTTCGCCGTAATCCCATTCGGGTATTGCAGGCTCGCCAACTGCCCATGTTCGTACGAGTAATGGAACTTCTTCCCCTGCGGCGTCTCAATCTCATCCAGCCGCCCGGTGGTGTCGTCGTAGTGGTATTTCGTAGTCCCCACGGGGCTGGTCATAGACGTCACTCTGTCAAGCATATCATAGGTGTATATGATATGGTAGACGCGGTTTTTTCGCTCTAGAGGCGACTTTTTCCCAGGGGGAGGCGGCGAAA
>Ga0315284_10001531_pt1 | contig 32894 bp, 19 predicted proteins | sample YL17G09_16_MG_FD_203696 | JGI IMG/M metagenome (GOLD analysis project Ga0315284, IMG submission 203696) | Sediment microbial communities from Yellowstone Lake, YNP, Wyoming, USA - YL17G09_16 | ecosystem: Environmental > Aquatic > Freshwater > Lake > Sediment | place: USA: Wyoming | collected... | reverse complement strand
CCGAGATGGGCCAGATCATGGCGCGCGAACTGGTGGACGAGATCAGGGCTTTCCACGCGCGGGGCGAGCCCATGCGGGCCATCATCCCCTGCGGCCCCAACTGCTGGTACAAGCCCTTCACCGACATGGTGAACCGGGAGCGGGTGAGCCTGAAGGGGCTGGTGGTCTTTCACATGGACGAGTGCCTGGACTGGCAGGGGCGGGAGCTTCCGCGCCGCCACCCCTACAACCTGCGCGCTACCATGGAGGAGCACTTTTACGCCCCCGTGGGCCCCGAACTGGCCGTGCTGGACGAGAACCGCAACTGGCTGAACCCGCGCAACGTCGAAGAGATCCGCGACAAGATCGCCTCCGCCCCGATCCACCTCACCTACGGCGGCTGGGGGCAGGATGGGCACATCGCCTACAACCAGGCCCGGCGCCATCCCTTCAGCCACGTGACGGTGGACGACCTGCACAACTCCACTGTGCGCATCCAGGAGAACAACCTGGACACGGTGCTGGCGCTGGCCCAGCGCGTGCTGGGCGCGGCCTACCAGTTCGCCCCCCCCATGTCCGTCACCCTGGGCGTCAAGGAATGCCTGTCGGCCCGCAAGGTGCGGCTGTTCAGCGACACCGGCGCGTGGAAACAGACGGCGCTGCGCGTGGCGCTGTTCGGCCCTATCACTGCCGAGTATCCTATGACGCTGCTGCAAGAGCATCCCGACGCCCTGCTCACCGCCACGGTCGCCACCGCCTCGCACCCCATCAGCGAACACCCCGAGTGGGACCTGGGCGTCTGAGAGACTGTAGCGGTTCGCGTATGCAAGGTGATTCCACCCTCAGGCACTCTGTCATCGGATTCAGGGACCGGATTGAACAGATTAGGCATTCTCCGTGGCCAATTCCGTTCAATCCGTTCCGAAAATCCGTTGACAGGTGTCCGTAGAAGCGTAGAATGGTTCCATTGCAAATAGACCTCAGCCGCCGCTGCTATCACGCGATGATCGGCGTGGGCGGCATCGGCACCGGCATGTTCTTTGCCCTGCATGACAACCACACCCTGGGGCGGGAAGAGAGCCGCAGCGGGCGCTTCCTCGACCGCCGCGATTACTGCAAACTGCACATCATCTCCCACTACGTCAAGGTCCTGCTGGGGCCATCCTTCGCCGTCACCCCCATCGGCCAGGTGGGGGACGACGACGCGGGCCGCCGCCTGTTGGGCGAGATGGAGGAGATTGGGCTGGACCTGCGCTACGTGCGCGCCTGCCCCGGCCAGCAGACGCTCAGTGCCATCTGCCTGGTCTACCCCGACGGCAGCGGCGGCAACCTGACGGTGGACGACTCTGCCTGCCAGCGGGTGGATGGTGCGTTCGTGGGGGCAGCGGAGCGAGAGTTCGCCCGCTTCGCCGGGCGGGGCATCGCCCTGGCCGCACCGGAGGTGCCGCTGGAAGCGCGGCGCAGGGTACTGGAGCTGGGCACGGCCTACCGCTTCCTGCGGGTGGCAGCGTTCGTCTCGGCAGAGATGAACGCCGCCATGGAAAGCCGGTTGTTCGAGAAAACCGACCTGCTGGCCGCCAACGTGGACGAAGCCGCCGCCGTAGCAGGGCTTTCGGCGGAGAGCGCATCCCCGCTGGCGATCGTCGAGGCCGCCGTCGGCCGGCTCCGCGAGGTCAACCCTCGTATATGCGTCTCCATCACCGCCGGCAAGCGCGGCAGTTGGTCCTGGGATGGGACGTCCCTGGTGCACGTCCCCGCCTTCCCGGTCGCAGCGGTGAGTACAGCAGGGGCGGGCGACGCGCACCTCTCTGGCATCATCGCCGGCCTGGTGGCCGGCCTGACCCTGGCCCAGGCCCAGGAACTGGGCACACTGGTGGCGACGCTCTCGGTCACCTCGCCGCACACGATCGCAAAGGAGATCGAGCGGGAATCCCTGCGCGCCTTCGCTGCCAGGGAACAGGTCCCATTGTCCGGCGACGTCAAGCGCTTGCTGGAAGGTTCAACAGCGCTCTGATTTTCTTCACCACCGCTTGAGTTCGCCTCAATCTCAAGGCTCCGGCCATAGCCAGTTGTCGGTCAGCGATCCGCAAGTATGCGCGGGCTTGGCGCTTCAGCAAAGGGGTCTCGGCCATGCAAAAGCACTCCCTCGCGCTGGATTTCGTCCAGCAATGGTAATTGGCCCCACAGTTGCGCGATTTGCTCCTGGGTATAAACGACGAACGAGAACAGTTCGCCGTACTCCAGGAACAGGGGGCCGAAAACCTCTTCCGCGAACCGGCGTGTGACCTCCGACGTCGAACTTGATAGCGACCTAGTGACAATGAGGAGGTCAATGTCGTCATAGGACGGGCGCCAGCGCGCCAAAGAGCCAAACAGAACGAGAGAGATGATGTTCCCGTCCTGTTGCTCCGTCAATTGCTGCACCGCTGCGGTGACAGCCTGAAAGGCAATTTGGAAGCGGCCACCGGCCTCTGACGCTTTGAACGAATTCCAGGTCTGCATGCCAGTGCCAATATACCCTGGTTGTCTTTGCCTGTCAAGCCGGCCAATTGCCTCGCCAAACTTGACGCCCCGCCCGACTGGTCTATAATCCCCACCCAGGAGGGCCGGGGATGACCACAGCCACCCCCATGTTGGGGCAGTACCGCCAACTCAAATCTCGCTTCCCTGACGCGATCCTGCTCTTCCGCCTGGGCGACTTTTACGAGATGTTCGAAGAGGACGCCCGCCTGGCCGCCCGCCAACTGAACCTGGTCCTCACCTCCCGCCGCTTCTCCAAGAAGGTGCGCCTGCCCATGTGCGGCATCCCCTACCGGCAACTCACCGTCTACGTCTCCAAACTGCTGGCCCTGGGCCACAAGGTGGCCGTCGCCGACCAACTGGAGGAAGCCGGCCAAACCCGGCGGCTCATCCGGCGCGACGTCGTGCGCGTGATCACCCCCGGCACGGTGGTCGAGGAGGCGCTGCTGCCGCAAAAGGCCCAGAACTTTCTCGTCGCGCTCGCCCCTCGCCGACCATCCCCCGATCCCAGGGAGACCGCCGCCTGGGGCCTGGCGGCGGTGGACCTCTCTACCGGCGAGTTCGTCACCACCCAACTGGAAGGGGAACAGGCCTGGACCCGCTTGCTGGAGGAACTCGACGTGCTGCAGCCCAGCGAGATCCTGCTGCCCGCCGACCTGGTCGCCGACGAGGAGTGGACGGCCGGACTGGCGGCCATACGCCGGATGTACTCATCCGCGATGTACCCATCCGCGCTGGCCCGCCTCTCCCCCGTGGACCCGGCCTGCTTCGAGCCCGCCGCGGCCCGCGAGTGCTTGCTAGAGCAGCTGGCCGCGGTCTCGCTGGAGCCTTACGGCTGCGAAGGCTTGCCCCTGGCCACGGCCGCCGCCGGAGCGGCGCTCTCCTACCTCCAGGACAGCCAGGTCTCCGACCATTCGGCCGAGGCCTCGCGGCAGGGCCTGGCCCACCTGCGCGACCTGCAGACCTACCACCCCGAGGCCACCGTCGGGCTGGACGCGGTGACCCGCCGCAACCTGGAACTCACCTGCACCCTGCGCGATGGCGCCGTACAGGGCAGCCTGCTGGGCGTGCTCGACCGCACCGTTACCCCCATGGGCGCCCGCCTGCTGCGCCGCTGGATCCAGCAGCCACTGCTCGACCTCCAGCGCATCCACGAGCGCCTGGACGCAGTGGAGGAACTCAATCCTCCCCCCTCCCCCCCTCTTTCCCCCCCTCATGAGGGGGGGGTAGGGGGGGGATTCCTCCGCCCCGACCTGCGCGACCGGCTCGACGGCCTCCACGACGTAGAGCGGTTGGTCGGGCGCATCGGCTTCGGCACCGCCAACGCCCGCGACGTGGCCGCGCTGCGCCGCACGTTGGAACGCATCCCCACCATCAAGCGCTTGCTGGAGCAGGCCACCTCCGCCCGCCTGCAGGCGCTCCGCGACAACCTCGACGAACTGCAGGACGTGGCCGCCCTCATCAAAGAGACGCTGGTGGACCACCCGCCGGTGCTCTTGCGCGAAGGGGGCCTCATCCGCGCCGGTTGCCACGACGAACTGGCCCGCCTGCGCCAGGCCGCCGCCGAGGGGCGCGACTGGCTGGCCGCTTACGAAGCGCAGGAGCGGGAGCGGACCGGCATCCCCACCCTGCGCGTGCGCTACAACCAGGTCTTTGGCTTCTTCGTCGAGGTGCCCCGCTCTAAGAGCGGCCGCGTCCCGCCCGAGTACGAGCGGCGGGCCACCATCACCCACGCCGAGCGCTTCGTCACGCCCGCACTGCAGGCCCACGAGGCGGCCATCCTCTCCGCACAAGGACGCGCCAATGAACTGGAGTACGAGTTGTTCGTCGGGCTGCGGCAGCGCGTGGCCGCCCACACCGAGCGCTTGCAGCGGGTCGCGCGAGTGCTGGCCGAGTTGGACGTTCTCGCGGCGTTGGCAGAGACCGCCGCCCACTGCGGCTATACCCGGCCCGTCGTGGACGATAGTTCCCTGATCGAGATCCAGGAGGGCCGCCACCCAGTGGTCGAGCAGATGCTGCCCGGCGGCGTGCGCTTCGTTGCTAACGACGCCGCGCTGGACGGAGCCGGGCCGCGCTTCCTCATCATCACCGGGCCGAACATGAGCGGCAAGAGCGTCTACATCCGCCAGGTAGCGCTGATACTGTTGATGGCCCAGGTGGGCAGTTTCGTCCCCGCCCGCGCGGCCCGCGTGGGGCTGGCGGATCGCATCTTTGTGCGGGCCGGCGCTACCGACGACATCGCCCAGGGCCGCTCGACCTTCCTGGTGGAGATGAGCGAGACTGCCTACATCCTGCGCCACGCCACCTCCCGCAGCCTGGTCGTGCTGGACGAAGTAGGGCGCGGCACTTCCACCTACGACGGCATGGCGCTGGCCTGGGCGGTGGGGGAGGACCTGCACGACCGCGTCGGCGCTCGCACGCTGTTCGCCACTCACTTCCACGAGTTGACCGCGCTGGCCGACGAACTGGACGGGGCACGCAACGCACAAATGGCGGCCAAGGAGCAGGGACAGCAGGTCGTATTCCTCTACCGGCTGGTGGAGGGCGGGGCCGACCGTAGTTACGGGGTCCAGGTGGCCCGCCTGGCGGGGGTCCCCGAGCACGTGGTCGAGCGGGCGCGGGCAGTGATGGAGCAGTTGAGTAGGGATCAGGGATCATGGATCAGGGATCAGGGATCGGGGACTAGGGACCAGGGACTAGGGATTGGGGAGCAGGGGGAAGGGAGGGAAGGGAGGGAACTGCGGGAGATTCAAGCGCCGTACATGGCGGTTGAGGGGCAGGAACGGCTGCTGGTGCCGGTGGACGACGAGGCGGTGTGGCAGGTGGTGCGCGAGTTGTGCGGGCTGGACATCGCCAACCTGACGCCGGTACAGGCGCTGGTACTGCTGAACGAGTTGCAGCGGCAGTTGCGAGGAGAAACCTGAGTGTGCCAGGAGGAGAGATATGAGGGCTTGCCTCTCCCGAATGGGCATGGTACAATGACTGTAGGGGTGAGAGACTATGGTTACTTTGTCTGCGACAGCGTTGCGCACTTTCCCAGTTCACGTTGAGAAGAAAGCCCTTCTGGGGTTGCTGGAAGAGACCCAGGCCAGGGAAACTCTGCTCAGGCAGGCTATCCGGCGCTTTGAGCGCAAGCATCGGTGCTCTTTGGAAGAACTGGAGGCACGCCTGGTGCGGGGGGAAGGAGGAGAACACCCGGACTGGGAGGAGTCTATCGAGTGGCGGAACGGTGTTGAAATGCTGCAACGCACTCAACTTCTGCGGGGTCTCCTGGAATGGCTGGCCAACTCGCTCGAACCATCACCCGCTTCGTAGCCCTCTGTCCTTACGTGCAGGCCATCCACGATCTGGTGACCAAGCAACGAGTCCACCTGAGTGGTGGCTACGTGCTGGACTTGTACCTCAACGAGACGCTTGGCAAGTACGGCTATACTCTCGTGCAAGGCAACCAGCGCCTCATCGGTTGGGACAATGCTCCACATCATCCCGGTCTGGCGAATTTCCCTCACCATGTTCACCAGGAGGACGGCACAGTGGCCCTCTCGCCTCTGACAGGCAATCCAGAACAGGACGTAGAGCATGTGGCGGCCGAGGTGAACGCATACTTGACCGCCCATCTATAAAGTATCTTGGTGCCAAAGATGGCTGCTCATTTCGCCATCCGTGCCCTGCCGCCTGAAGTCATCGAGCGCATCGCCGCCGGCGAGGTGGTCGAGCGGCCCGCCTCGGTCGTCAAGGAGCTGATCGAAAACAGCCTCGACGCCCAGGCGGCCGCGGTCAGCGTAGAAATCCGCGACGGTGGCCTCTCCCTCATCCGCGTGTCGGACGATGGCTCTGGCATGTCGCGCGCCGACGTGCCGCTGGCCGTGGAGCGCTTCGCCACCAGCAAGGTCCACACCCTCGAGGACCTGGAGGCGATCCGTACGCTGGGCTTCCGGGGAGAGGCGCTCTCCTCCATCGCCACCGTCGCCCGGCTGGAGATCCTCACCCGCACGCGGGACGAACTGGAGGGCACGCGCTTACGCACCGAGGGGCAGGAGTCCCATGGGCTATCCCAGCACCGCCTGTTCCACGGCGGTGCTGGGACAGAACCGCCTGTTTCCCCAGCACCGCCTGTTGCACGGCGGCACCAGGTCGAACCGGCCGCCAGCCCCGTCGGCACCAGCGTCACCGTGCACGATCTCTTCTACAACACCCCTGCCCGCCGCAAGTTCCTCAAGTCCCCGCTGCGGGAAGCGGAACTGGTGCGCGAGATGGTAGTCCGCTATTCACTGGCCTACCCGGCCGTGGCCTTCCGGCTGCTGGTGGGCGGGCGAGAGAGTTACGTAGCCCCGCCGGCTACGCCGCTGGAGCGCATCGGCGTCGCGCTGGGGCGCGAGGTGGCCGCCGAGATGGTGGAGGTGGCCTGGGAGGCCGCTGACCTGCGCGTGTGGGGCTACGTCAGCCGCCCCACGCTCGGGCGGCGGGACCGCCGCAGCCAGTTCTTCTTCATCAACGGGCGGCCGGTCCGCTCAGGGCTGCTGGCCGTCATGCTGGAGCGGCCCTACGCCGGGCGTTTACCGCCGGAGCGCCGCCCACTGGCGGTGCTCTACACCCGGCTCGACCCGCACTTGGTGGACGTCAACGTCCACCCGCGCAAGGAGGAGGTCCGCCTGTCCCAGGAGCGCTCGGTCTACGGGGCGGTGGCGCGGGCGGTGGAAGAGGCGCTGGCCCCCTACCCGCACCTGGAGCCGGGCGTGCCGGGGCTGGCGTGGCCGTTCGGCGACGTGCCGGCCGAGCCAGGGGCGCTGCGGGAACCCGGAGCCGGCTACGCCGTGGGCGGGCTGGAGCCGCTGGGACAACTCCACAACACCTACGTCGTCGCCCGCAGCGGGGAAGGGCTGCTCGTGGTGGACCAGCACGCTGCCCACGAACAGGTGCTGTTCGAGCGCTTGCTGGGAGCGGAAGGGCAACGGCCGCTGGACCCGCCGCTGCGCGTCCAATTGACCACGCGCGAGGCCGAGTTGCTCGAACCGTTCCTGGGATTGCTGGCCGACCTGGGGTTGGAGATAGAGCCCTTCGGCGGGAGTACGTTCCTGCTGCGCAGCCTACCAGAGCCATTGGTGGCGCAGGAGCCGCGCGCGCTGCTGGAGGCGCTGTTGGATGAACTGCCGGAATGCCGCAAACTGGACCCCGAGGCGGCGCGCGAGCGGCTGGCCATGAAGGCCGCCTGCACGGCGGCGGTCAAGGCCGGCGACGTCCTGACCATGGAAGAGATGCGGGCGCTGCTGGGGGACCTGCAGGCGGCCTGGTCACCCGCCACCTGTCCGCACGGCCGGCCGGCCTTCGTGCTCCTGACTGTAGAGGAACTGGAGCGGCGCTTCATGCGGCGATAATTCACCCTCCCGCAGGTTCGGGCGTTTTCTCGGCTCGCCGTTCCAGACAACCTGCGGGAGGGTAGCGACACGAAAGGATTCATCGAGTATGGCCAAACCAGACACGCACGTCCCCAACCGATTCGTCGAAGAGAATGCCTTCCTGACTATGGAACGGGAACAGGCCACCCTGCCCCAGTTCGCCACTGTCCGAGACCGCTTGCCGCAGCCCACCTGGGAGGGCCATCCGGCAGCCCTGGACTGCTACTGGAAGGTCTGGGAGATCGCCTTCCGCAGCCTGCGCCAGCTTGCGCCGGGCAGCGGGTTCGTGTCCAACTTTATAGACACCGCCTTCAACGATTGCCTTTTCATGTGGGACTCGGCCTTCATCCTGATGTTCGCGCGCTATGGCTGCCGCGCCTTCGACTTCCAACGCACCCTGGACAACCTGTATTCCCACCAGCATCCCGATGGCTTTTTGTGCCGGGAAATCTACGAGCCGACCGGGGAAGAAAGGTTCGAGCGCTTCGACCCGGCCAGCACCGGGCCCAACGTGCTGCCGTGGGCCGAGTGGGAATACTATCTGAATTTTGGCGACCGTGAGCGCTTGGGGCGCGTCTTTCCTCCCCTGGTGGCCTGCTACCAGTGGCTACGAGCGTACCACACCTGGCCGGATGGCACCTATTGGTCGTCGGGCTGGGGATGCGGCATGGACAACCAACCCCGCTTGCCGGATGAGAGTTACCACGTGGCGTTCAGTCACGGGCACATGGCGTGGGTAGACGCGACACTCCAGGCCATCCTGGCCACCCGCCACCTGCTGCACATGGCGGACGCGCTGGGACGACGCCAGGATGTGCTCGACGTCGAAGCAGAAGCCACCCATCTGGCGCAGTTCGTCAACGACCACCTGTGGGACGACGAGCAGGCGTTCTACTTTGACCGCTGGCGGGATGGCCGATTGTCAGGGGTCAAGTCGGTGGCGGCGTACTGGGCCCTGCTGGCCGGCATCGTGCCGGAAGCCCGGTTGCCGCGCTTCGTGGAGCATTTGCGGAACCCGGCCGAGTTCAACCGCCCGCACCGCGTCCCGACCCTGGCGGCCGACCACCCGGATTATGCCCCGCAGGGGGATTACTGGCGCGGCTCCGTCTGGGCGCCGACCAATTATATGATCCTGCGCGGCCTGACCCAGGTGGGCGAAGATGCGCTGGCGCACGAAATCGCCGCCAACCACCTGGACAACGTGGTTCAGGTGTTCCGGGAGACGGGAACAGTGTGGGAGAACTATGCTCCAGAAGGGGCATCGCGCGGGAGCATATCCAAGGGTGATTTCGTCGGGTGGACCGGCCTGCCGCCGGTCGCCGTGCTGTTCGAGTACGTGTTCGGCCTGCGGCCCGACGTTCCCCACGGGCGCATCCTGTGGGACGTGCGCTTGCTGGAAGCGCACGGCGTCCAGCGCTACCCCTACGGCAAGGACGGGCAACTGGACCTGCAATGCGCCCGCCGCCGTTCCGAGACGGAGGAGCCTGTGATCAGCGCCAGGTCCACTGTACCGCTCGTCCTGGAAATCCGCTGGGCACGCGGCAGCAAAACCATGCAACTGTGAGCTGAGCAGAGGTAAGGAGAATGGACATTTGCAACACCCAAAACGCTCTGTGGCCGCTGTACGCGGAGATTGAAGAGGCACTACTACTATAACTTCGAGGAGGAAGAGCATGGCCAAGTTTATCCCGCTAGACCTATCGGCCCGCTGGAACGCGGGCGAGGAAGCCGCCTGGCACGCCGGCATCGTCGAACCGCTGAAGACGCTGCCGGGCGGGCCACAGACCTTCTGGGGCATCCCCTTCGCACTCGGCGCGCAGGGAGAGCAAGCCCCACGCTGGCTGCTCCTGGATCGGGAGCCGCACACAATCGAGATCGCGGCCCAGGCACGCTACCTGATCGTCGCCCACTTTTGCAACAGTTCCCACGACCCGGCAGACCCCTCGCAACCGGCCGACGCCTCGATGGGACAGATCATGCGCCCTGGCGAGCACCTGGCCGACTATGTGCTCATCTACACGGACGGCTCCGAGCACCGCCAGCCCATCCGTCGCCGCTTCGAGGTCAACGAGGCGGTGAGCAGCTGGGGCCAACTGGCTTTCGCCGCCCGGCCCCACCAGGAACACGTGCCGCTCGATTTCCGCGGCCCCCACCCAGCCGGCGCCTGGGGCTGGGATCAGACCAGTGTTGGCCGGTCGGGTGAAGGGCCCGCCAGTTACTGGCTGTACGCCCTGGAGAACCCTTATCCCGACCGGCTGGTCAAGGCCATCCATCTGGAACCCACCGGCGCCGGCCTCCTGGCGGTCGCCGCGGTCACCCTGTACGAAGGGGAAGAGCATCCCCTGCGCCGCCACCGGCTGGAGTCGCTGCGCATCACGCTGCCCGCAGAAATGACGCTGGATGGCGTCGAGGCGCAGGTGGACCTGGGGACCATCGCCCGCCAATATGCGGTACCCAGTTTCATCCCGGATGAGTGGCTGGCCGCGCCGGTGGTGGGCTGGGGAGAGGAGCCGACGCCGCTCGAGCCGGCCCGCCAGGTCATCCTCGACGTCACCGCCAGCGCCGACGCCACCTTGCAGGTGGCCGGGCGGCCGGTGCCTATGCAGCAGGTCTTCCAGGATGGCAGCGCCCACAGCGCCGACGGGCAGGTGCGGGTGGAACTGCTCACTCCGCGCAGGGCGTGGGTGCACGTGACGGTCGAAGACGGTTCCACCGCCCGCCCCACCCCCGCCCGCGTGCACTTCCGCGCACCGGACGGCCGCTACCTGCCCCCCTACGGCCACCGCCACGAGGTGAACACCGGCTGGTTCGAGGATTACGGGGCGGACCTGAAACTGGGCCACACGCAATACGCCTACGTGGACGGCACCTTCCAGATCGAGTTGCCGGTGGGCGAGGTGTACGTCGAGGTCTCCAAGGGGTTCGAGTACCAGCCGGTGCGGCAGCGCCTCACGATCGCCCCAGGCCAGCGCGAACTGAAACTGCGCCTGGAGCGACCGCTCAACCTGCGCGCCAGCGGCTGGATCACCGCCGACACCCACGTCCACTTTATCTCGCCGCAGACCGCCTGGCTGGAAGCGCAGGGAGAAGGAGTCAACCTGGTCAACCTGCTGGCCTCGCAGTGGGGGGACCTGTTCACCAACGTCGGCGACCTGACCGGCGCTCCCTGTGGCGTCAGCCGGGACGATACAATGATCTGGGTGGGGACGGAGAACCGCCAGCACCTGCTGGGCCACATCAGCCTGCTGGGAACCAAGGGCAGTCCGGTCTTCCCCATGTGCGCGGGCGGCCCCGAAGAGAGTTACCTGGGCGATCCCCTATGGTCCAGCCTGGCGGAGTGGGCCGACCGCTGCCGCGCCCAGGAAGGGGTGGTCGTCATTCCCCACTTCCCCACCCCGTACTGCGAGGTGGTGGCTGACCTGCTCCTGGGCAAGGTAGACGGCGTAGAGATCCGCTACTTTAGCCCCCACCTGGACAACTTTCAGATGCAGGAGTGGTACCGCTTCCTGAACTGCGGCTACCGCGTGGCGGCGGTGGGGGGCACGGACAAGATGTGGGCCGGCATGCCGGTGGGCGGCGTGCGCACCTACGCCGACCTGCAGGGCGACGAGTTCACCTTCGAGAATTGGGCCGGGGCGGTCCGGGCCGGCCGCACCTTCACTACCAGCGGCCCCGTGGTCGGGCTGGCGGTGGAGGGCAAGACACTCGGCGAAGAGATACGCCTGCCGGCCGGGGGTGGCACGCTGGGGGTCGAGGCGTGGGCCGAATCGGTGTCGCCCTTCCACGCCTTGCAGGTGGTGGTCAATGGCCGCGTGGTCGCCAGTGAAGTGAGCGAGGCGGGAGCACGGCGGCTGGCGGTCAAGGCCAACCTGCGCCTGGAGAAAAGTTCGTGGGTGGCGGCCCGCTGCGTCAGCCGCTACCAGGTGTGGCACGGCTGGCCGATCCACATCGCCGCCCACACGTCGCCGGTGTACGTGGTGGTGGGGGATCAAGACCAGTTCAGCCTGCCTGACGCCACCTACATGATGACCATGCTGGATGGCGGCATGGCCTGGCTGGACACGCTCTCCATCCCGGCTGATCCGGAGCGGCAGGCGCGAATTAGAGGGGTCTTCCAGCAAGCGAAAGAGGCGCTCCACCAGCGGTTGCACGCGGCGGGGCACAGCCACACTCACTGATACGTGCTCAGAAAGGACAACAACTATGGCCAGATTCAATGGGCTTGGCATGAACCTGGGCAACCTGTCGCGGCTCTCGAACGCCCGGACCCGCTCCATCAGCCCGGAGAATTTCACCGGCGAGAAGGGCCAAGGGGGCATGGCCACCGAGGGTACCGGCGCAACTTGCGCCCGCGACCTGGGCCGGGGCTGGAAGATTTCCCCCTCCGTCAGCATCAACCCCGGCCAGACGTTCGTCATGGCGGACATTGAGGGGCAGGGTGCCATCCAACACTTATGGATGACGCCGACCGGCCATTGGCGGTTCAGCATCCTGCGCATCTACTGGGACGGCGCCGACACCCCCGCCGTCGAATGCCCGGCGGGAGATTTCTTCGCTTGCGGCTGGCAAAAGTACAGCCAGGTCTCTTCGCTGGCGGTGTGCGTCAACCCGGGCAGCGGCCTCAACTGTTACTGGGAGATGCCGTTCCGCAAGCGCTGTAGGATCACTATGACCAACGTCGCCGACGAGGGGATGATGTTGTACTACCAGGTGGGCTATACGCTGACCGAAGTACCCGACGATGCAGCCTACTTCCACGCCCAATTCCGCCGCGCCAATCCCCTGCCCTACGGGGAGGTCTACACCATCCTGGACGGCGTCCGCGGGCAGGGCCACTACGTCGGCACCTACCTGGCGTGGGGAGTCCACAACTGCGGCTGGTGGGGCGAGGGAGAGATCAAGTTCTACCTGGATGGCGACGGCGAGTTCCCCACCATCTGCGGGACCGGCACCGAAGATTACTTCTGCGGCTCGTACAACTTTGACGTAGGCGCCGCTCCGCTTAGGGAGAACGGTGGCTACCGCGAGTTCACCACCCCCTACACAGGGCTGCAGGTACTCCGCCCGGACGGGCTGTATGCCTCGCAGATGCGCTTCGGCATGTACCGCTGGCACATCGCGGACCCGATCCGCTTCGAGCAGGATCTGCGTGTGACGATCCAGGCCCTGGGCTGGCGCAGTGGCGGGCGCTACCTGCCGCTGCAGGACGACATCGCCTCGGTCGCCTGCTGGTATCAGACGTTGCCCGCCGGACCCTTTCCCCCGTTGCCGGGGCGGGACGCGCTGGAGATTATGTGACTCCACAGTAAGAGGAAGGTGCCGCTGGCACCAGCCAGAACGACACGGCGGTCTGGATGGAGGCGGAGATAGGTCAGTCTTCTCGGCAAGCCTCTCTCAGCCGCTCCTGCGCTTGTCTGAGGAGTGCTTGTGCTCGGGCATATCCCCACCGGTATCCCGACACTTCTCTGATCTCCACGCTCGCTTTGTAGCTCAAGACAGCCTGGTCCAGGTCTCCTTGCGCCTCATGCAGGCGACCGATGCTCTCACAGACCTCGCTCTCGTTCTGTACCTGCCCTGATTCCCTGGTCGCTTGAAGGGCGCGATGGAGCCACTCCCAGGCGGTCGCGAGCTCTCCCTTTGCGCGGCAGATGTCGCCTCGGAGCTTCCAGATGAAGGCCATTTCCTTGACGCTGTTCAGGCGCCTATATACCTCTTCGGCCATGGCGCAGCATGCGGATGCCTGATCGTGGTCGCCCAGGTCAAGGTAACAAGTTGCCAGACCTACATACGACTCGCCCAGGTTCAGCGGCGTCCCGACCTGTTTGCCGCAGCCTACAGCCTGCTCGTAAAAGCCCAAGGCCCTGTCTAGCGATCCGAGTTCTTGATACAGGTCACCCAGGTTGTTGTAGACTGACAGCAGAGTGCGCAGATCCCCGATCTGCTGGAAGACTTGGGCAGCCGAGCGGTGCGCTTCAAGGGCTGCCTGCAAATCGCCCATGTCGGAATACGCGTTGCCGAGGTTCACCAGCGTGCGCGCACGTCCCGGTATGTCTCCCAACTGCTCTTTTAGCTCCAGGTCTTTGCGATAGTATTCCAGTGCCGTCTCGAATTGGCCTTGCCGTCGGAATATGATGCCCATGTTGCCGTATGCTTTCGCGGCTATGGCCTTTGCTGCCAGAGACTCCTCGGCAGAGACCAGTTGCAGGACCTCCAGGCATCGTTCGTAACAGTGCGGGGCCTGGTCCCACTCCCCCTGGATGCGATACACTTCCCCGAGGTTGTTCCATGCCCGAGCGGCCAGCAATGTATCTTCCGGCCGCGCTTCGGTAATGGCTTGTCGGTAATGCTCGCGCGCACGCTTGAGGTCACCTTTCACCAACAGAACGTTGCCGCGCAGGAAGCGGCCATAGGCGGCCTGCCCCTGATGCTCTGCCTGGGTTGCCACCGCGATGGCACGTTCGTGCACCTCGAACGCATCGTCGAGTTGCCCCAGGTTCCACTTCACAATGCCCAGTTTGTTCAGCAACTCTGCTTCCGTCGTCGCGTCGGCGAGATTGTGGCTGGCCTGGATGGCCATCTGCAGGCAGCGTTCGGCATGGCCCCAGTAGCCGCGCGCCTCCCAGTAGTCGGCCAGAAACGTCACAAACCTGACCACCCTGGACCACTGCGCCTGGTCATACTCCCACGTGATCGCCGCCACCAGGTTCTCCAGTTCTTCATCCAGCACACGATATCTATCAGGGACATGGTTCAGGCGCGCCAGGGAGAAGCAATAATCCGCGTGAAGACGGCGTGCTATGGCGTATTCACCCGTAGCGTGCAGTTGCTCCAGCGCGTATCGTCGCAATAGGGGGTGCAAGCGATAGCGAGATTCACCAGCCTGCTGTACCAGAGATCGTTGAATTAACTGCTTCAGACCGACGTTCGTCTCCTCCAGTGCCTCCTCAGCCAGGGCAGAGACCGCCTCTGCTCCAAAGGTAGGGGCGGCCAAGGCGCCCAGACGCCGGAAGCGGCATTGATCACCAGGAGGCAGGGCATAGTAACTCGACTGAAGGGAGATCCTGACGTTGAGCGCTTTGTCAGGCCCGACGTCCAATTCGGTCAACTGGTGGTGCTCACCAGCCAACAGAGCGGCATATTCGTCCAGTCTCCGTTCCGGCTCCTCGGCCAGCCGTCGCGCAACAATGTCCAGGGCCAGCGGTAGATGTCCGACCTGCTCCGCGATGCTCACAGCACCGGCCGTTTGCGTCGCGACGCGCTCCTGGCCCAAGACCTGACCGAGCAATTGAAGCGCCTGTCCAGTCGTGAAACCATCCACCCTCCACATGGCTCCTGCGGGAATGCCCGGCAGGTGGCGCAGACGGCTGGTGACGATCGCCCTGCAATTGGGTGGAGGCAGCAGGTAGGGCAACGCAGATATTCTCTCTTCCTGGACGTCATCCAGGACAAGTAGTGCTCGCTTCTGGGAAAGAATGGAACGCACTGCCGCCGAACGGCCCTCCAGGTCTGGGTAGTTGGACACGTCTCGTCCATAGCTGCGCGCCAGGTCTCCCAGAATGATCAGGGGATCGCGATCAGCCACTTCAACCCACAGCACGCCATCGGGGAACTGATCCCTGAGTTCACGGGTCACCTGCGTCGCCAGGACGCTCTTGCCCACTCCCCCTATGCCATACAGCCCGACGGTCGTGACTTCTCCAGGCACCTGCTCCGCAGCCAGGAATTGGCGGAGAGGGCGCTCAATCTCGGGCCGGCTGACGTAGGTAGGGAGCGGTGGAGGTGCCTGAAAGGGCGTACCTCGCGCACGTTGGCACCTCTGGGCTGTCAATTCCTCCAGTCGCTCCAGCAATTCGCTCAGCGCCTGTGTCTGCCAGTGGTAGAAGGTACTGGTGATCTCCGGGGCCAGTCCAAGCCTGTCGCACACCTGAAGCGTGGGCAGGCTCTGGAAGAACTTGAGGTCAATCAGGCTGTATCTGCGCCACGCGAGCGATTGGTCGTCCCGCTCTCCACCAGGACACATCCGCTGATGCGCCTCTCTGAGGACTTGCTGGAAAGCAGTACCCCACCCGACGGGCGTGTCGGGAAAGCTGTTTTGCTCGCGGCAGAGGGCCACCAACTCTAACTGGCGTGCCAGAGGAGAGGCTCCAAGCCTGGCAGGGCGACGAAAGGTGTGGAGGGCCTTTAGAAGTTGCCGTCTTTTCCTCCCGTGGCTCTCAGTCATGCGGCTCCCATCTCATAGGGCTGGGCCTGAGCATTGTGGCAACGATGGGTTCAAGGCCAAAGGAAGTGCCTGCTATTATAGTGCAAGATGCGCAAACCGGCAAAAAGGCGGCAAAAAAAAGGCATACATAGGACTGGAATGGTGCTATAATGTTATTGGGGCACATTCCAGGCGAGCTCAGATGCGAAAGGAGGAGGAACGATGCTCACCAGAAGTATCGCTCAGGACCGGGCGTACTTGCGCCCTCTAACCACGCTGGCCTTTCTACTGACGCTGTTGCTGCCCACGCTGAGCGCGGACGCGCAGGCCGCTCCTACCTGTACCGATGTGGGTGGCCCCATCATCTCCGACACGACCTGGACGCTGGTGAACAGTCCCTACATCGTCGTCGAAAACGTCGAGGTGTGGGAAGGGGTGACGCTGACCATCGAACCGGGAGTGACGGTCAAGTTCAACAGTGGGAAGAAGCTCCAGGTGAATGGTGAGCTCATCGTCCAGGGTACAACCGGTAACCTGATCACTTTCACATCCAATCAGGCCACCCCTGCGCCGGGCGACTGGGGCAACATTGAGTTCGGCAGCACAGCCATTACCACCACGATGGACGCCGAAGGCAACTATATCAGCGGCGGCATCTTGCAGTACTGCGTAGTGGAATACGCGGGTTATTCGAGCAACGGCGCAATTGATGCTCACTCGCTGCTGATTGACCACTGCAGTGTGCGCAATAACGGCGCGCGTGGCATCTATGACCGCGGCACCAACACAGCACCTGGTCGGATTACCAACAATAGCATCAGCACAAACTCTACTAGTCAAGATGGTGGTGGTATATATGCCGAATACTGCATTGTGAGCGACAACACCATCGACGGCAATTCAGCAGGACTAAGAGGTGGTGGCATTTACGCTTTATACAGCACCGTAACTGACAATATTGTTAGAAACAACTCGCTGAAGGGAGGATGGGATGCCTATGGCGGGGGGATCTATGCTAAGTCTAGTTCCATAATCAGCAATACCGTAACCAACAACATGATCTCTGGTGACGGAATGAGAGGGTTCTATGGTGGCGGAATCTATGCTTCGAGCAGCGCAGTAGTCAGTAACACCGTTGATTATAACTCGCTAATTGCAAATGCGAACGCGGGAGGCGGTTCCTTCGGGTCTTATGGCGGCGGGATCTTTGCTGAAGGTAGCACGATTATCAGCAACACTATCCGCGACAACATGGCTTCACATACCGAAGATTACCCTGGCCAAAGTTGGGGTGGAGGTGTCTACGCTACCTGCAATAGCGTAGTGAGCCACAACATCATCAACGATAATCTGGCGATTGGCCGTGACACTGCCGGGGGTGGGATTTTGGCCTATGACTATTACTGCAGGCCGGCTGGACCGGTGGTGAATGGTAATACTGTCATCAACAACTCAGCTTCCAGTGAAAGTGATGATGCCTGCGGCGGTGGTATCTATGCCTCTGGTAAGATCACAATAAGCAGCAACATTGTCAGTGCTAACTCGGCCTCGGTTCCTGATGTGTACTCTCCCTATTATGACGCGCAAGGTGGTGGTATCTATGCGAGTTCCAGCAGGGACAGGCCCAGCACGGTGCTAAGTAATACCATTACTGCGAACACTGTCTCTGGCGGTATGGGTAGCGTGGAAGGAGCCGGGGTATATATGTCTGGTTCTGGCAGTGTCCTCTCCAATACCGTGGTGGCTAACACCGGTCCTTCCGAGTCTACCGTGGGCGGAGTGGAAATCAATGGTACGCCGCAGGTGCACTACAACAACTTCTACGGCAATGAGCCTTACGATGTAGCCGTCGCCTCTTCCCAAGACATCAGCGGCACCCACAACTACTGGGGCACAGTGTCCAGTGTGAATATTCTGGCGCAGATCTATGACTGGTACGACAACAGCAGCCGAGGCAGGTTCCTCTATATCCCCTATCTCCAGGAACCCAGCCCGGATGCGCCGTTCCCGCCGCCCACCGGCCTGACGGCTGACTTCCCGGACAACAGCGCTGTTCTCTCCTGGGACGCGCACCCCAGTTTCACCACCGGCTACGGCTACAAGGTCTACTACGACACCGACGGCTCCGCCCCGCCCTATGCAGGCACCGGGCTCAACGAGGGCGACTCGCCCATTGACGTTGGAAACCAGACCACGTATACGCTCACCGGGCTCGATCCCAGTAAAGACTACTACTTCACCGTCACTGCTTACGACAACGAGGGCCACGAAAGCTGGTACTCCAACGTGGAGTGGAAGCGGGGCGGGTACTGGGTCTACCTTCCGCTTGTGCTCAGGAACGACTGACCCTGACGTCCCCGGGCCGCCGGGAGCCTCGCCTGTGTCCCCGGCGGCCTGGGCCTGACGTTTGAGTCTCGAACTGTGGTTGAGATGGTTCGAGAGAGAGAAGTGTGCTAAAGCAGGGGTGGCAGCCCTCCTGTTCGATTGGGGCTTTCCGCCCCTCATCTTACAGGTACCTGCCATTTGGCGCAACTATAGTTAGGCGCAGGCTGACTTGCTGTCATTCAGGAGGAGACCAATGAAAGCACTCTTGAGAGAGAGAGGAAGACTGTGCTTGGCCCTGTTTTTCCTTCTTGTTGGTTCGGTTCTGTTTGGGCCAAATGCCCCGCAGTTCGTATTAACCTGGCGCAAGCCAGTGGCCGCAGCACCACTGCATGCTATAACTGATTCTCTTGCCGGATCCAGTATTACGGATGGACTCACAGCCTACTATAGCTTCAATGATGGCACGGCGACTGACGAAGGTGGGAATGGAAATGATGGAATAATCCGAGGCAACCCTTCAGTAGTAGATGGTGTGATTGGTAATGCGTTGGGATTTGATGGGATAGATGATTACGTGCAACTGAGCGAGAGCATGGCTTCTGATTATGTAAGCATTAGTGCCTGGGTAAACACAACTTCGAACAAGTCTGGCGGAGAAGATAACTCGTTGATTGTAATTAGGCTGAGATACTATGGGTTCTGGATTAGTCTGAACCGTACGGAAGCGGGCACGGTGGCAAGCTGCTTGCACCTTTCGGGTGGTTCAAGCTATTGCTACGAGTCGAATGGGAGTAACTATAACGACGGCAATTGGCATCACTTGGTGATGACTTATGGCCCGGAAAGTGGCTTCAAAGTCTTCATTGACGGTAATTTGAAATACGAGAACAATGGCCTTGAAAACACGCCGATTTATCATTCTGGCGGAGGGGGCTACTCGATAGCAAGGGATGGAAATCATAATTCAGACTATTTTCAAGGTCTCATTGACGAAGTGCGAATCTATAACCGCGCCTTGACAGCGTCGGAGGTCCAAGAGCTTTACCGACAAGTTACCTACTCCGTCTCCGGTCTAGTGACCAATAGTAGCGGCAATCCTATCCCCGGCGTGGTTGTCTCTGCCGGGGCAGGCGGTTCCGCCATCACAGATACTGATGGTGCTTACACCATCGGCGGCCTGCCAGCGGGCACCTACACGCTCACGCCTGGCAAGAGCGGCTATACCTTCTCCCCGGCAACACGCACCGTCAGTGTGCCGCCGGATGCGGCGGGGCAGGATTTTGTGGGGAGTAGCGGTGGGCCGGCGCCTACCCCTTCTGGTTTCTTCTACCTTCACACTATGCCTGCGTATGTCCTGCCAGATCCCCTCACCCCCCTTGTTGGGGTCTACAATCCAAACACCTGGGCCATCACTTACACCGTCTCCATCGAACTGCGCCGAGAGGGAGCCACTCCGAACACGTTAGCCCAGTCCCTTTTGGTCCCTGCCGAGAGCCTGGCCTCACACACCTTCGATTTTGGTGTCCAGGCAGCCGGTACCTATAAACTGGCAGCGGAGCTATGGGCAGAAGGAACCTTATTGCAAACCACGTCAGGGACCGTAAACGTGGTGCCCTCCTGGGACCAGCAAAAGGCGATGAACGCCTCGTGGCGATTGACTCGGGCGGCGCTGTGGGAGTTCCAACAGGCGCAGGACATTGTGGTTGATGCGTATGGGGAGAGCATCCCCAATCTTCCCGCCCAAGCTATCAATTTCGTTCTTGGGGAAGTCGTGGGCCTGATCGCGCCGGTCGGCAATGCGGCCCTCGTTCCCTATTCAGAGCTCTGGAAGGCGGAGTACAAAGTGTTGGCCAAACGGCGCGCCTTGGAGGAAGTGATTCATGCGCTTGCTCGTCCTGAAGTGGAGAGATGGGCCATCGAGCAGACAGATGCCTATCTTACCACTGAGCGCCAGAGCGTTGAAGGCCGGGAAGACCTGTTTGATGAGTACGTCGTGGCCAAGGATTTCACGTGGAACAGCGAGATAGAACGCAACACTCTCTACTATCTTGACCTATTACAAACACGGGTCGAATCCGAACGATTCTGGGGTTTGTCGCTGCCTCCCGTTTTCATCGGACGCACTACCCTTTGGGGGGAACAGATCACCTTCATCACCTATAAGACAATAGGAGGGCTTCTGGGTTGGTTGGGCATCCTCGCCGCCATTGCAGTGATGATCTGGGCCATTAGCGGGACATTGGGGATGACCATACCTGCTCTCATCGCCAGTTTGGCTGAGCTAAAGCCATTAGTGCTCACTGCTTCAAGATTCGCTACCGCAGTACTCCTTGTCCTTTGCGCATGGGTGATGGATTTCCAAACTGAGCACACCATTGCTCCAGCAATTACCAGCTATCATGACCAGGGTCTTGATGTGCTGCAAGGTCTCATCGGCAACGCCAGTGGAGCATCCTTCAGCAACATCGAAACTCATGTGAGTACCACCGGCAAATGGGTCTCTCTTGTATCCATTTTGACCAACTCCCACGCTCAACCAGCGAATCCATTGCTCCAGACATCACTTTACAGTGCCGATGGGCGTCTCATCGACATTCTAGCACAACAACTCCATCTAGGTGCTCAAGAGACAGCCACTCTCCGGAACCAAACTTACCTACCGTCCGGTCTCTATCGGGTGGTTACCGCCCTGCACACTGGCGACCGTCTCGACGTGACCAGCGGAGTAACCACCCTTGATGTTGCTCAACCTCAGGTGGATCTGGCACTCCACATCGTCGAACCCCAACTTACTAATGGCCAGACCTTGCAGGCCAGCGTGGACATCAGGAACACAGACATCACCACTGGCACAGGTGTCCTGGGGCTGCTGATCGCCTCCAGCGACGGCGAGAACCTCAAAGTGGAACAATTCAGTCTGGCAGCAGGGGCCAGTCACCACACCAGCTTCAGCTTCGTGCCACCAGCCGAAGGGAGTTACGTGCTGCAAGCTGTGGTAATTGACGAGGAGGGGAGTGAGCTGGCTCTTCGTGAGGCCGGGTATGTGGTGGGTAGCGGCCCGGCTCTGGCTGTCAACGTGGGATACCAGCCGGAATACAGCCCAGGGGTTAATGTGAGCACATTCATTACTGCCACTAATGCCGGCAATCAGGCCGCATCCTCCTCTCTCACTCTGGTCACCATTGATCGGGAGACCGCACAAGCCATCTATACTCAGACCCTATCGCTCAACCTGTCGCCGGGTGGTGTGCATAGCCAAGAGGTCACCGTGTTGCCCAATGCCCAACCCGGACGCTACTACATTAACCTGCTGCTGGACGAAACCCTCCACCGTACCTTCACCTTCCTGGTGACTGCTGAGGACACGCTCTGGGTCACTATCTCGGCCAGCCCGTCCTCAGTAGAGCTTGGTCAGTCGGTCACCCTGACGGCGCAGGTGGTGAACGCGACCTATACAGCCACCAATGCCTCGCTCTCTGTGACCGTGATTGACCCACAATTCACGAACCACGCTCTTGCCATGAGCCAGGTGACTACAGGGACGTACCAGGGCGTCTATGTTCCGACCCTGTCGGGGACCTATGAGGTGAACGTCAGTGCGCAGAGACCCAACTGGCGAGGATCGGAGGCTCAGAATACTTTCACAGCAGGTCAGCCCAGTTGGTTACTGCTTACTGTCGAAGGGAATCTCAGGGCTGGACAGACCAGGCCGATTACCGTGACCGTGCGAAATGAGCAATCTCTCCCCGTACCTGGCACTTCGGTGATCCTCTCCGGTACCAATGAGCTACTGTATCGTGAAACGGACGCTGCCGGAGTGGTGGCTTTCTGGGTCTCTCCTCAAGTTGTCGAGCCCTATCAGATGACAGTGTACAAGCTAGGATATGCCAGGACGACCACAACGGTTGCAGTAGAGCCATTCGAGTTATATCTGCCCATTATACTCAAAAACCACTGATTCACTCGCGCCCAGGCCATCAGTCGCTGTGTATCCGCAGAGGGAGACGAATGCCCGGATAAGACGACGATGAGCAGCCCCAGGCGATCAGGTCCCTGATCTGCCGTAGCACCGCCTCCAGGGTGGCAACTCGGACAGTGGGGATGGTGATACTCGTGGTGGTGGCAGGAACAGCCTGGTCATTCAGCCTTATAACCAGGACAAAGCATCACCTCAGGAGGTGATGCCTGTGCCCGATCGCTTGGGAGGCGGCGTTCAATACTTGCTTGCGTCTGTGCAACTCTGAGATTGCTTGGAGGAGGTTTGCAGTGAAACGCTATCCTTCCGGTGCCTTGTTCATCGCCCTGGGCTTGCTGCTGACCCTGGTGCCCGGCGCACCCGCCACCGCCGCGCCGTCAGGAACACGGATCAGCGGGATTAAGGCGGACACCTTTGATGACCAGAATAGTGATCCGTTCAATCCTGCCCATCCACTGTTCTCCACCGCCGACAATGAAAACGTGAAGTTCGTGGGCCATATTGACACTCCAGGTAACGCCTTAGGCCATTGGTCACAAGTTAAGGCTCCGAAGGATTTGTCAAGTTGAGCAGCAAGCCCAATCCTAATCGCACTCGCTTGCGTTTACGTTTCACGATACCCAACCACTTGGCGTTGGCAGCCAGATACACAACAGGGTCAGTAGCTTCGCCGCGTCGGACAGCCAGGGCAAAGAAACTCAAGCCACGGTAGACCATTTCCATTGAGATTGACCCGAAAGGTTGATTGAGGGCCTCGGCCACTGCATCAGTGAGGTCTACCAGGACACCGTAGAGCAGCCAGGTGGCCCAAAGTTGAAGTTGGATACCATTCTGGGAGCCGGTCCACAGGTAGGCCAGCCCCAGCAGCCGTTTAACAATCGCATAAGCGTCCTCGATCCGCCAACGTTGCCAGTAGAGAGCCACGACGTACTGACAAGGGAGTCGCTGGGAGTCGTGCTCGTTGGTCAGGTAGCGATACCACTTGCCCCGGTAGAGCACGTCGACCATCCGGAGCAGCTGACGTTCATCCCCTTTGCCCACCCACACCAACGCATCTACGACACGCGCCGTTCTCAGCAGGTATCTTTCCACCCGGTAAGACAGGTTGGACTTGGCGCGGGTGACGAACGTGACACCAGCCAAAGTCAACTGGACGTATGCCTTGAAGTTGGTATAGCCCAGGTCAAAGAGCAACAGCGTGCCAGCCTGGACGAAACGGAGAATCTGAGCCCAGAACCGTTGATCGTGAGCGTCTGGATTCGCGTCGAACCAGATGGTGCGGGGTAAGCGTGACGCCAAGTCGAGCACGGCCATCATCTTGCCGGCCAGGGGAGCGGGCAGGACACCCCGCAACAAACCAACCCTGCGCAACAAGGTGTCCAGCGTGGAACCGTCCACTGCGACGACCTGCTCGTACTGGGTCAGCGCCCAAGCGATCTCCGGCGGCAATGGCCGTTGACGCTGCTGCCAGCGCACTTGCAAGACCGGCAAGATAGTGAGCAATATCCGCAGGAACAGTTCAGACGGGAACTCCCGTAGACGCTCTGAGACGGCTTGCTGGCTCACCTGGCAGGCCACGACCCACAACAAGTCTCCTGCGCGCAACAACCGGGCAATCTCGGTCGAGCCAGCACCGATTTGTCGCCAAATCAGCGTCACAACTATCGCGACCATTACCGCCAGGCTGAGTGTACGCACACGTAGACCCAACTCACGATAGTAACCCTGCTGCATGCTTGTGGCTGGCAGGATGAGTTCTTCCAGGCGCTGTTCTACCTGTTCAGCCGGTGGAGCAGCCAGGAGACGTTTGCTGCGGTCGCGCTGAATGGCCCGCGTATGGCGGACAGAACTCTTATTCGGTTTTTCACGTTCTTCTTGTGCTTTTGCTTTTCGATTGGCCATGGGCCAATCTTACCGCTGATCGCCTATAGCGCGACTTGACACTTTCCAAGTTTGCTTAACTTGTGACCAATGGCCTTAGGCATAGCCATTGCTGAAGGCTATGCATACGTTGCTGATGACAGGGCGGGCCTGTCAGTAATAGACGTCTCTGCGCCAGACAACCCGACGCTAGCGGCTTCTTGCGGCACGTCTGGGCCTGCTCGGGATGTCGCAGTGGCAGGTAGCTATGCCTATGTTACTGATTATGCTGTCGGTCTGCGGGTAGTAGACATTTCAAACCCTGTCAACCCAACGGGGGTGAGTCTCTATGAAATGTCGGGGTATGCCAAGGATATAGCCATATCAGGAAGCAGCCTCTACGTTGTAGCACTTGAGGATCAGTACCGGGGTTCCCTGCGGGTGGTGGATGTCTCCACGCCTGTGAATCCAACGGAAGTAGGACTCTACGATACGCCGCTGTTTCCCACTGCTGTTGCCGCCGGTGGAGATTATGCCTACATAGCTGAACATGAGGGCGGTTGGGTGGTTGGGCTAAGTGTGATAGATGCCTCCATCCCTTCCAACCCGAAACGAGTTGGCTCTTGCGATTGGCTGGGGGGGATTTTGATTCAAGGTGTGGCCGTCGTCGGAGGCTACGCCTACGTCGCCTTTGGGGAGGATGGCTTACGGGCGGTTGATGTCTCCAATCCCGCCCACCCAGTTGAGGTGGGGTACTATGACACGCCGGGAATTGCCGGAGGCGTGGCCGTCGCCGGAGGCTACGCGTACGTCGCCGATGGTTCGGAGGGCCTGCGGGTGGTGGATGTTTCCAACCCTGCCACCCCGACCGAGGTTGGTTTCTACGACACACCGGGGTCTGCTGGTGACGTGGCCGTCGCCGGAGGCTACGCTTACGTCACCGATATGGACGCCGGCCTGTTTATCCTGCGCTATGAGGAACCAGTTGTTCACGAAGCCCGCGCCGACATCGGGATGCCCTACAGCGCCTATCGGGGCTGTCTCTCCCCCTACAGCGCCTATCGGGGCTGTCTCTCCCCCTACAGCGCCTATCGGGGCTGTCTCTCCCCCTACACCGGCTGCGGCGGACCGTATCACGGCTTCTACTACGGTGTCTGTACCGACCTGGCGATGGATGCCTACAACGCTGGCGTGCCCTTCAACATCCAGGACGCCCTCTACCAGGACCTCCTTGCCCACCCGGGCCGGTACCGCTACGGCTCCGCCCGCAACGCCGAGGATATGCGGCGCTACTTCCAGCACAACCAGCAGTGGCTCCCCCACACCCAGACCTACCAACCCGGCGACGTCGCCTTCTTCGACTGGGGCACCGACAGCCTGTGCGACCACGTAGGCGTCGTCTCGGAGGTGGATGCGGGTGGACACCCCACGCGGATGGTCCACGCCCCAGGCGTCTGCTCGGTCAATCCCAGCGGGCGGGCCTTCGAGCAGGACTGGAACAGCCACTACGATCAGCATATCCAGGGGCACGCACGGCTGAGTGAGACGGGGGCTCTGACGGCATCTGCCGATGAGACCCTGCAACTCCTACGGGTTGCCATAGACTCACCCTCGATGGCGCTGAGCCTGCGAGATGCCAACGGCAAATCCACGTCGGACACTTACGACGAGAACCTGGTGGCTACTGGCGTCGAAGCCTCCATCCCCTACATCCCCGGTGGCTGGTACGCGGACCAGGGCGCCGAACAGATCATCACAGTCACCTGGCCGCTATCCAACACCAATCAGTACTTCGTCCAACTGACCGGGCAGTCAGCCGCGACATATCACCTGCGCGTCGAGACGCTGCAAGGAGCTTCTGTGACCCATGCGGAAGTCTTTACCCAGGCCATCGCCCCTGGAGAGACGCATGGCAGCGCGATCACGTTGAGTACGGCTGGTGGCACCATTGAGTTCAGCGCCACATCTCCTACACCTGCCCCGCTGTCTGACGTTCCTGAGTCGTTGACGTTGGCCGGGCTGGTCGGCACGTCGGCCCAGGGGAGCTGCACAATCAATGAAACGGGTGGGCAACAAGCACTGCAGAGCGTTGACCTCTCCGCCACAGAGCTGATGGACTCGTTGGGGGGTCTGGTATCGGGCTCCCTCCTGTCCATCTCTCCCGATGACTTCACCGTGCCTGCTGGAGGTAGTCAGCAATTGGATGTTCAGGTCAACCTGGCAGGCGTCGCGCCAGGGGTGTACCGGGGTGCGCTGGTGATCCGGTCGGACAACGCCGGGACGCGGATGATCCCGCTGACGCTGGAAGTTCAGTTCCACCAGGTACATTTGCCCACCATATTCAAGAGCTACTGACCCAACCAACAGCGACACCAATTACCAGATTCCCATCCGCGGTGGTATAATCACCGCCGCAATGACGCCGACTGAACAAGATCATGCCCTGCCCCCGGGCTTTGCGGAGCGCTTTTCCCGCTGGCTGGGCGATGAGGCCCCCGCCTTCTTCGCCGCCCTGGCCGGGCGAGACGTCGGCCTGCGTCTGAACCTGCTGCGTGGGCCGCTGGAGGCGCTGCGCGCCCGCATGCCCTGGAAGACGCAGCCCGTGCCGTGGTGCCCGGAGGGGCTGCGGCTCCAGGAAGAAGCCCACGTGGGTTCACACCCTTACCACGCGGCGGGCGTCTTCTACGTCCAGGACCCCAGCGCGATGACGGCGGGTGTGTTGCTCGATCCACGGCCGGGCGAGTGGGTGCTGGACGTGGCGGCTGCCCCCGGCGGCAAGGCCACGCACCTGGCCGCCCGTATGGCCGGGCAGGGCGTGTTGGCCGCCAACGAGGTCGTGGGCCGCCGCGCCGCTGCCCTGGCCGACAACCTGGAACGAATGGGGGTGACCAATGCCCTGGTCACCCAGGAGCACCTCGACCGGTTGGCGGAGCGATGGGAGTCCCTGTTCGATGCGCTGCTGGTGGACGCGCCCTGCTCCGGGGAGGGGATGTTCTTTCACAACCCGCAAGCGCTGCGCGATTGGAGCCTGGCCGCGGTGGAGGGCAACGCCCGCCGCCAGCAGATGCTGCTCGATCAGGCTGCACCGCTGGTGTGTCCAGGCGGGCGGCTACTATATAGCACCTGCACCTTTTCGCCGGAGGAGAACGAGGGGGTCGTGGCCGAGTTCCTGGCGCGGCATGCCGACTTTGCCCTGGCAGATTTGCCGCCGCTCCCGGGCCTGAGCCCGGGACGCCCCGAGTGGGTCGGTGCGCCGGAAGAGATCGGGCGCAGCGGGCGGCTGTGGCCCCACCGGGGGCCGGGGCACGGCCACTTTTACGCTCTCTTGCGCCGCAAAGGCAGGGCCCGTCAGTACGTGCCACCCCGGCGGTTCGATACAAGATTGCCGGGGCGGGTGCTGAACCTGTACCGCAAGGGGCTGCGGCAGGTGCTGGTGGAAGCGCCGCCTGAGGAGGGGCTGCTACTCGCCGGGAACGACGAACTCTACGTGACGCCGATGGACCCGGCGCTGTGGACAGGGTTGCACGTGCTGCGGCCCGGCTGGCGGGTCGCCTACCTGCGCCACGGCGAGGTGGAAGCGGACCATGCACTGGCCGTGGGGCTGCGCCCGGAGCAGGCGCAGAGAAGCGTCAACCTGGAGGTGGACGACCCCCGCGTGGTCCAATACCTGCGGGGCAGCCCCTGGCCCGACGACGGCCCAGCCGGACGGGTGCTGGTCACGGTAGATGGCTTCCCGCTGGGCTGGGCCCGGCGTGGAGGAGGCCGCCTCACCAGCCGCTACCCCATCCACCTCCGACTGAAATGACGCCCGCCACTTCGAAAACTCTGCGTCTCCGCGTCTCTGCGTCTCTGCGTTGAGGCAATTCGCCCTGCATCAGCCCTGTGCGCTGCTCTCCGCAATCCCCCGCAAACTGGCCACGCTCAACAGGAACAGCACCCCATACCCGGCAAAGATCACGAAATACCCCAGCCCCGGCAGGCTGCGGTTCAGATAGTCCGCCACCGGGCCGCCGATGCCCTGCCCGATCATGCCGGCCCCGGCCCCGGCCAGGTTGGAGATGCCCAGGTACCGGCCCGCCTCGGCGGGCGGGGCCAGGCGGGTGCCCAAGGCCCAGTTGGTGGTCATGAACAGGCCAACGGACAGCCCCAGGATGGCTCCGGCCACGTACAGTAGCACCAGGTTGGGCGTCCAGATCGTCGTCAGCACGACCAGCGTTCCCAGCACAGCCAGCAATCCCCCCGCGATGAGCAGCCGCTTCTGCCCAAAGCGGTCCGCCAGCCAGCCGCTGGGCAGCGCGCTGACCAGCGTGCATAGCCCCACGACCATGACCAGCATGCCGGTCATGCTGGCCGCCGTCTCCCGGCTTACCTTGAAGGCGTACATCAAGAAATAGGGCAGAAAGCCCTGCAGGGACGTGATGGCGGCCAGGAACATCAGCCGGTTGACCACCCACCAGGTGAACGAGGGCTGGCGGCGCACCTCCTTGCCGATCGTCGTCAACGTGCCCGCCCACACGCCGGCCACCACCGCCACAGCCATGGCCACGACGCCGCCCACCGCCACGGCGATGGTCTTGCCGGCAGCCCCCCCCGCCAGCGGCCAGGCGACCAGCCCGGCCAGCCCACCTACGACGCCGCCTGCTGCCAGCCCGGCCACGGCACCGATCCCAATCCCGGCCAGCATCCCCAGGACGCGCACCATCGTCGGCGCGAGCGGGACGTCCGGCTTCTCTTTCAGCGGGCTCTCCTTGACCAGGACCATGGTGAGGAGCATCAGGACCAGGAGCATCAGCCCGACCACGAAGGCAGCCAGGTGGAACTTGCCACCGCCCACGAGCGGAGCGATCGTGAGGCCCAGGATGACCAACGGCACCAGTTCAAAGATAGACTTGACGGCCGAGGCCGCCCCACGCCGGTCCTCCGGCACCAGGTCGGGGATCAGCCCTTGTAGCGCGCCGTGGGAGACGTTCGACGAGAACTGGATCAGCAGCACGGCCGCCAGCAAGGCCCAGTAGTTGAGCGCCAGCGCAATACAGGCCAGGAAGACCAGGTCCAAGAGGACGCCGACGAAGATAAAGGGCCGCCGCCGCCCAAACCGTGAGGTGGAGCGGTCGCTGAGCAGCCCCATCACCGGCTGGACCAGCATGGCGATGATCAGCCCCGCCGTGCGCATCTCGCCCAGCGCGGTGTTGCGGATGTCGGGGCGCACGAACTGAGCCACCAGGTAGGGCATGAAGATGTTCTGGGTGGCGTCGTTGCGGGTGTTCAGCCCCAGCCAGAACAGGTTGACCGAGATATAGTCGTACCAGCGCATGCGTTTCATCCTTGTCCTCCTCCTCCATCAACCTTCCCGAAAGCTCCCAGCCTTCGGGAAGGTTACAGATGCTGGTCGAGAAAGGCGACCACCCGCCTCCGGTATTCCTCGGGGTAGACCTGGCTGGCCTGGACGTGCCCCACGTCCGGCACGCGCCACAGTTCCGTCGGGTGGGCGGCGGCCAGCAAGTCCTGGAAGTCGGGGCAGTACTGGTCCAGGTCGCCGTGGACGATCATCAGCGGGCGCGGCGCGATCTGGCCGATCCAGCGCACCGGCTCGTAGCGGAACAGGTTCGCCCCCAGGCGCAGCGAGGCACCGCAGACCGCCATCCACGCCAGGAGCGAGGCGAACCACAGGGGCAGGTGGTGCTCCAAGCCCCATACCGTCAGGGCGGAGCGGATGCGGGCCGGGGCACCGTCGGCCACCACCGCGTCGGCCTGCGGGCAGACAGGGGCAGATAGGATCGAGACCATCGCGCCCAGGGAAAAGCCGACCAGCGCGATGCGCCGCACGCCCTTTTCGTGCTGGAGAAAGCGGATGGCCCCCTGCACGTCGCGCCGTTCCAGGTAGCCGAACGTGCTGAGGCGCCCCTCGCTCCGCCCGTGGGCGCGGAAGTCGAACATCAGCACGTTCAGCCCGGCCGCGTGCCAGGCGGGCACGTACTGGATGTCCGGGTCCATGCTGCCCGCGTGCCCGTGCATCTGGATGATGGCCCGGCCGGAACCGGGGGCCCGGCCGGAACCGGGGGCCGGGATCCACCAGCCGCGCAGGGTGAGGCCGTCGCTGGACTTGAAGGTGACGTTCTCGAAGGCCAATCCCGCCTCGGCCGGGCTGCGCGTCTCGACCAGGTGATGCCGGCGGGTGAGGAAAAAGGATATTGCCACCGAGGCGATGGCCAGGAGAGTGGCGAGCGCCACAAGCGTCAATAGGGCTGCAATCAAGATCGCCATGGGAGACCCACCATGATGAGATGTGCCATACCCTGCTAATTGTATACCACTCGCTGCTGGGATGCAAGTTGACTTTTACACAGGACCGTGGTATCATTGCCGTTCAGGAGTCGAACGCGATTGCACCCCTTCCCTGGCTCCTAGCGATAGCCGATCACCAAGGAGGGTAATATGGAAGACTGATCGCCGATCGCCAACCGGGCAGCCGGCCCGGCAGGTGGTCGGCTGTTTCGTTTATAGCCCCTGGCGGCATAGCCCTCGACGTCATAGCCCCCGACATTGCCCCATCAGGTCCTACCACCATCCAGGAGGTCAGACACGATCATGCGTACCGCGTTCCTTCTCGCTGCTGCAGTGTTGATCCTGAACCCGCTCCAGGTCCTACACCCCGCTGCCAACCCCGACCTGGTCTTGCTCGAGATTGACTGGACACCCAACCCACCTACCGTGGGCGACGTCGTGCACTTTACGGTCCCGGTGCAGAACCAGGGGGACATGGACACTCCCGCCTGGACCGGCGTATGCGTACGGCTGTTCATGGACGGTTTCCGGGTCGAAGATGACTGTGTTGACAGTATCGCACAGGGGGCCACCGAAATCTTCGACTTCTATTGGCGGGCCATCGCCGGCAACCACACAGTACGGGCCGTCGCCGATTACGGCGATTATGTACCGGAAAGCGACGAAGATAACAACACGAGAGAGGAACCCCTCTGCATTGCCCCTGGAGCGCCCGGCCTTCCCTCACCACCAGACAATAGCAGCACGTGCGACACGACGCCTTATTTCGACTGGTCGTCGGTGAGCGGGGCCACCTCCTACCGCATCCAGGCGGATGACAGCTCCGATTTCGCTTCCCCTACCATTGACGCGACGACCTCGAACTCTGACTACACCCCCGGGACGCCATTGGGACCCGGCACCTACTACTGGCGGGTCCGGGCCTTCCACTCCTGCGCAGATGGTCCGTGGTCGCCCGTCTGGAGTGTGACCGTCCTCTCCACACCTGGCACGCCCAGCCCATCTTCACCCCCCGACGGCAGCACCACCGGCGACGACACCCCAACCTTCGACTGGACGGGCGCGAGCGGAGCCACCTCCTACCGCATCCAGGTGGACGACGACCCCGCCTTCTCCTCGCCCCAGGTTGACCAGACCACCTCCGCCACCGCCTACACCCCCGGCAGCGCACTGGCCGACGGCACCTACCACTGGCGCGTGCGGGCGTCTAACGCTTGTGGCGACAGCCCCTGGTCAGCGGCCCGGAGCCTCACCGTGGACACTACCTGCCCCACCCCCTCCGCTCCCGCTCTGTCCTCACCCCCCGACGGCAGCACCAGCGGCGACGACACCCCCACCTTCGCCTGGGCGAGCGCGAGCGGGGCCACCTCCTACCGCATCCAGGTGGACGACGACGCCGGCTTCTCCTCGCCCGAGGTTGACCAGGCCACCTCCAGCACCACCTACACCCCCGCCAGCGCCCTGGCCGACGGTACCTACCACTGGCGCGTGCAGGCATCCAACGCTTGCGGCGACGGCCCCTGGTCAGCGACCTGGAGCCTCACCGTGGACACTCCCTGCCCCACCCCCTCCGCCCCCACCCTCTCCTCACCCCCCAATGGCAGCACCACCGGCGACGACACCCCCACCTTCGCCTGGGCGAGCGCGAGCGGGGCCACCTCCTACCGCATCCAGGTGGACGACGACGCCGGCTTCTCCTCGCCCGAGGTTGACCAGGCCACCTCCAGCACCACCTACACCCCCGCCAGCGCCCTGGCCGACGGTACCTACCACTGGCGCGTGCGAGCGTCCAACGCTTGCGGCGACAGCCCATGGTCAGCGGCCTGGAGCCTCACCGTGGACACTCCCTGCCCCACCCCCTCCGCCCCCACCCTCTCCTCACCCCCCAATGGCAGCACCACCGGCGACGACACCCCCACCTTCGCCTGGGCGAGTGCGAGCGGGGCCACCTCCTACCGCATCCAGGTGGACGACGACGCCGCCTTCTCCTCGCCCCAGATTGACCAGACCACCTCCAGCACGACCTACACCCCCGCCAGCGCCCTGGCCGACGGCACCTACCACTGGCGCGTGCGGGCTTCTAACGCTTGTGGCGACAGCCCCTGGCCAGCGGCCCGGAGCCTCACCGTGGACACTCCCTGCCCCACGCCCCCCGCTCCCGCCCTCTCCTCACCCCCCGACGGCAGCACCACCGGCGACGACACCCCCACCTTCGCCTGGGCGAGTGCGAGCGGGGCCACCTCCTACCGCATCCAGGTGGACGACGCCCCTGCCTTCTCCTCGCCCCAGGTTGACCAGACCACCTCCAGCACGACCTACACCCCCGGCAGCGCACTGCCCGACGGCACCTACT
>Ga0315284_10001530_pt1 | contig 32899 bp, 31 predicted proteins | sample YL17G09_16_MG_FD_203696 | JGI IMG/M metagenome (GOLD analysis project Ga0315284, IMG submission 203696) | Sediment microbial communities from Yellowstone Lake, YNP, Wyoming, USA - YL17G09_16 | ecosystem: Environmental > Aquatic > Freshwater > Lake > Sediment | place: USA: Wyoming | collected... | reverse complement strand
AAATTCGTAGAAAATTAAAAATAATTTAATTTAAAAAGAAAACTACTTAAATAAAAATTCAAAAACTTAACTAACTAATGAATAATTCTAATTATACAACGCAAAACAATTTATTGCTTAAAAATTTGATGACTTTTTATAAAACTGATGACGTGGACGGCAATTTTAATCCAAATAATAATTTAGATAAAATGCTAAAGATTATTACCGGAGAATCTAAAATATCTCTTCGCATTGTTGATTGGTTTTCAACAAATTATGCTAAAAAATATTATACACTTTATGTTATTGAAGGAACTCAAGATAATATCACCAGACGATTTAAGGTCTATGATGATTACAAACTCAAACTAAAAGCTTACAGCAAACGAAGATTTGACCCGTTCTGTCGATGGGAAAGAATTAGCATACCCTATACGGGCGGAAAATTTATTGAAACAACTATTGGACAACTTAATTTCTTCAAATGGGCACTTGAAAATAAAGCAATTGAATACATTGAACAAAATTATAATGACATTGAAAAGGATATGAATAATCGTAACAGCACATCCAAACGTAAGGACGCAATTGTTGATAATACGAAGACGAGAAAGAAGCGAGAGGAATTATCTGTGTCAGCAACAAAGAGCGTTAAAAAAGAGAAGGTTGAAATCATTGTTCACTTCCATTAAATATCGCTATCGTTTTTTAAAAGCAAATGGGATGTTTGTTTTTGTTTTAAAAAGATATATAAATAATAACTTAAATACAACCTTATTATTTATATTATAATGGAACAGCTTAATATCGTTGAACTCATTGAAAATAATCCTATTACAAGATTAACCAGTAATCACGACAACAAACTTTTAATAAAAATTAAAAACAAATTTAATGACTTTGAACAACAATTATTTTTATCAAGTTTTTATTGTTATCTTAATTATCATCCAACTAATGATTTTGTTATTAATCTAGATGATGTATGGAAATGGTTAAAATTTTGTCAAAAACAGAGAGCAAAGGAATTATTAGAAAAACATTTTGTGATTGACAATGATTATAAAGTATTGCTAAGTTTGGACAGTGAGCAAAAAAAAGGAAGCGGTGGACATAATAAACAAATTATTATGTTAAATATAAAAACATTTAAATCACTTTGTTTAAAAGCCAGAACAACAAAAGCAGACGAAATACACGAATATTATTTAAATATGGAAGAAATAATTCAAGATATTCTCAGCGAAGATAATTTATTACTTAAAGAACAATTGTCATATTCAAATATTAAAATTGAAGAACATATTAAAGAAATTGAAATGCAAAAAATCATTTTAGAAAAAGAAAAAGAAATATTGAAAGAAAAAACTTTATTAGACCAATTTCCAATCAATACACAATGTATTTATATTGGATTAGTTGAAAATAAAACTCTTGGAATACCTGGAAGTAAAATGTATCAAGAAACTGTCATTAAATTTGGACAAAGTAATAATTTAATTGAAAGAGTTAAAACTCACAAAAAAACATATGATAACTTTAGATTATACAATGCGTTCAAAGTTAAAAATAAGATTGAAATTGAAAATTGCATTAAAAAACACCCTATTTTAAAAAATCGCGTAAGAAATATTGTTATTAATGATATATCACATAGAGAACTAATCGCATTAGACAATGATAATTTTACTATTGAAAAAGTTGAACAAATAATTAAAGAAATAATAAAGGAAAATGAGTATAATGTTGAAAATTATAATTTAATATTGAAAAAGAATGAAGAACTCCAAAATCAAATATATAAATTAAATGATACGATAAAAGAACAAGAAAAGTTATTAGAAATTTTTAAAGAAAAGAAAAAAATAAATATTGAAAGAGCAAATAATAGACTAAAAGAAATCAATCAAAATACACCTGAAAAAATAAAAGAATATAGAAAAAAGGCTTATGAAAAAAGAAAAAATAAAATAATAAATGAAAACAACTTAAATGCTATATTATTAAATACTATATAGTATTTAATTATGAAGTATAATAAAGAATTATTAGACAATTTTTGTAAAGAAAATGAATTAGTTTTAGAAAATATTTATGAACATACAAATAGAGAAACTATTATTAATGGTAAATGTAAAACTATCAATTGCCATAATCGTTTTTCAAAAAATTTTAGAATGTTATTAAGAAGTAAAAATTTTTGTTACGATTGTTCAGTAATTAACGGAAAGATTAAAAGCACTGAAACAAATATAACAAAATATGGAGTTGAAAATGTTTTACAAAATGAAGAAATTAAAAATAAAATGAAAAAAACCAATTTAAAAAAATATGGAGTTGAAAATCCTTTTCAAAATGAAGAAATTAAAAACAAAATTAAACAAACCAATTTAAAAAAATATGGATTTGAATGTGCTTTGCAAAATCAAGAAATTAAAGATAAAGTAAAACAAACTAATCTAAAAAAATATGATGTGGATAATCCAATGAAAAAAGAAGAGTTTAAAAATAAATTAAAAGAAACCAATTTAAATAAATATGGATTTGAATGTGCTTTGCAAAATCAAGAAATTAAAGATAAAGTAAAACAAACTTATCTAAAAAAATATGGATGTGAATATTCATTTCAAAGTGAAGTTGTTAAAGAAAAAATAAAAGAAACGAATTTAAAAAAATATGGCGTTGAAAATGTTTCTAATAATAAAGAAATTAGAAATAAGGCAGAAGAAACAATGTTAAAAAAATACGGATTCAGATACGCTTCTCAAAATCCGTGTATTTCTGAAAAACAATTTTCTAATTCAAATAAAATATATACATTTTCTTCTGGGGAAACAATTAATATACAGGGTTATGAAAATTTTGCGTTAGACATATTAATTAAAAAATATAATGATAATGAAATTCTTAATAGACGAATTGATATGCCAAAAATTTTTTATGAATTTAATAAAAAAAATCGTGTATATTTTCCTGATTTATATATACCAAAAGATAATTTAATAATTGAAGTTAAAAGTGATTATACATATAAAAATAATTTGATTAAAAATATATTAAAAGCTCATGCTGTCCGTAAATTAAAATATAATTATGAAGTATGGATATTTGATATAAAAAAGAGACTAACAATTATTTAATTTAGTTTTAGTTCTTCATATTTTTCATTCATTATATTATATTAAATTTATTTACTAATTTAATATATTTTTTTCTATTTTTTGTTATTGTCCTTTATTTTGTCATTATCAATCATAACTATTCATATGATTTCTTTTCAAAAGATATTATATGAATAACATTCAAAAGCGTTTCTTATTATTTTTGTTTGGATGTATTGGAATAAGAACTTTGTTAGTTTATTTAGCCAGAACAACTAACAACACATTTTTAATGTATATGGGATATGTAGCCTTACTTCCCGCAATAGGGTTTATATATATTTATTTAACTGGTTCAAGACAAACAGGAACTGAAGTATTTGGTGAGAAAATATGGTGGAATAATTTAAGACCAATTCACGGTTTATTGTATTTTTTATTTGCGATTAACGCCATTATGGGAAACAAAAATGCTTGGCTATATTTGTTAGTTGATGTAATATTTGGACTTATAGGATTTTTTACTTTTCATTATTTCAATGGAGATTTTTATAAAATTATGTAAAATTATTAAAATAATAATAAAAATAATTATATGTTAATATATAAGTTAATATATAATTTAAAAATTTAACAATATAAATACAATATGGGAAACATTCAATCAATGAAAAAAATAAATTATGAAGATATGCAATCTGTTATTAAAAATCCTGAAATATATTTGATTATTAATACCTTGGCACCCTCTGAACAACAGTGTCTAATAATTAATACCGTATTCGCAAACGAAGAAGAATCAATAATAAACAAATTTATAAAAGAGAATAAAAGTATAAGAATAATTATATATGGAAAAAATTGTAATGATGAAACAATTAATAAAAAATACCAGCAACTATATTCATTAGGATTTTATAACATTTTTGTTTATTTAGGCGGAATGTTTGAATGGTTAATGTTACAAGACATTTATGGAAAAGAATTGTTTCCAACAACTAAAAAAGAATTAGACTTATTAAAATACAAATCACCTCAATTACTAAATGTTAGTTTATTGGAGTATTAAATGATTATTTGAGTATTCGTTTATTTTGTATTTGATTCTAACTCAGATATATCTGGTTCTTTGTCAATGGTTAACCCAAGATTAGATAATTTATCTGCTCGTTTATTATCTTTACGATATACGTGATTAAAATATATATCCTTAAATTTTGTTTTAGACCTTTTCTCATTTACTACGAAGTGAAACGCCCATTTTTATAAATTACGGCACCAATTCCTGCTGGTCTAGGATTTCCTTTACTACATCCATCAAATATGCTAAATATAATTACAATAAACGAATCTGAAATTGTATAGTTTCGCGTTAGAACAAAGTTATTTTATTTCAGGTAATTTATATTGAAAATCTAAGCTATTTTTATTATTTTTAATGATGCTGTATTTTTAACGTCTGAAGTACTACTATTACTTGTCGCACTTAAAATTACATCTATACCGAGAGTGCCGTTGCTATAAAAACAACCACTAGGGGTTAAAGGCATATATGAAAATGTTTGTGATGGTGAGGAAAATCCAGATACCGCAATTAAGCTACCGCCACCACTTACTCTTATAGTACAATCGCCACCAATAGCAACATTATCGTATGCCATCCCAATGGCTATGTTGGTGGGGCCAGCTACTAAACAGCTCCCTACAATAATCCATTCTCCTATTGGAATATTATGATTAGTTGTTGTTGAAGTAGCCTTTAAATTAGCACTCGTTGTTGTAACCGTAGTTGCTGATAATGTCATAGAATATCCTATTTGCGTTGAACTTGATGGGTTAGGTGTATTTGGTGCGTGATAAGACATAATATATTAATATTTTATTTTTATTATTATATGGTTTAACTAAAATAGTTATTCCTAAATTATTTGAATAAAAATATAATTTACATTTTAGACAAAATCGGCGTTTCACTTCGTAGTAAATGTAAAAAGGTCTAAAACAAATTTCAATTATTTAATATAATTAAAAACTAAATATAATCGCAAATAATTGCAACATTTGTGTCATTATTTGAGATAATTTTGAAAGGTTTACCACATCCAAATATTAATCCGTCATTAATATAATAATCGCATAATTCTTTTCTTGCGTGAGGATTAATTTGAGTTCCATCGGATTTTAAAACGCCGTGGCGAAATATACAGCAATTAAGTTTTTCAATTAATATTGGTTCTTTACAATGTGGACATTCTATTACTATATCAAGTACAATATCTTCCATTTAATAATATAAATATTGTGATATTATTAAGTTATTTGTGGAAAAAATATTAATTATGAATGAATTTATTAATTTTTGCTAACCATTCCTCTACCATTAATTCATTTTCATAAATATCAATGTTTCCGTCTAATGTTAAATTATTCATATATATTCTATTTGTTTTATCTAAAAATGCTTCATGATAATTATGACATTCTTGTAAATATTGTAGAGGAATTACCTCTTCTCCATCTCTTGCTCTTTTATGAATTCTTTCGTAACATTTTTCCGGTTCTGTATTTACATATATAGAATAATTTATCGGAAAGTCTTTAATAAACTCATCAAACCAGTTTAAATAAATTTGATAGCAAACATCTTCAATGTTGCCTTGGTCAAACAACATTTTGGCAAATACGTATTTATCGGTATATAAACTTCGTTCTGTAATAATTACATATTTTTCATTATTATTTTGGCAAGATATTTCTTTAACAGTATCTCTTAAAATTTTTAATCGTGAAATATATGCCATCATTTGAAATGCGAATGAATATTTTTCTTGATTTGAATAAAATTTTTTTAACATTGTATTGCCATCAACGTCCTTAATTTTTTCCCAATCATCAACCGGTTCTCTTAAAAATATGATGTGTGTATCATTGGAATAATGTTTTCTTAAATTTTCCAATAATGTTGATTTTCCTGAGCCAATATTTCCTTCAATTGACACAATGTTATAATTAGTTGACATAGTATATAGTGATTTATAGAAACAGTTCTATATTCTTTTTTAATTTCAATTTTTTAAAAAAATTGAATTATTAAATCAATATAAAGACAATCGCATATATATCTAGTATACCCACTTAAAATGGATCTTAAACAAAGAAAGTTATCAAAATCAGAATGGGAATCAATTGAAATTCCTGTTTCTAATACTGAAAATGAAATATTGCGTTTAATTACAAATGGATTTTCAAATGTGAATTTAAAAGTGAATAAAACAGATTCTATCTTTACGCATCTAAAGATAGAATATACGCCTCAAATTGAAGAATTTCTTTACATTAAATTCTTTGCTGATAAAATTAAATCTCTTGTTGAAACACATTCAATTCCATTTATTCGCTTTGGTATTGACCCAAATTCAAAAAAAAATAAAACTGGAGATAAAACTAATGGTGATAAAACTAATTGCGATAAAATTAATAGTGATAATATTTATTATATTAATGTTGCGTCTATCGTAAAGCTTAAAAGTCGTGATCAGATTCGCTTATCACGATTAGATTCATATATTATTAATAACGATGCGAATGATGCGAATATGTATGAATTTATTCTTTATAGCAATCTAGAACAAATGATTCAATATAAATACGCAAATAATAAATTGTGGATGCACATATATTATACTATTACCAAGCTTATACAAAATAATGTCGAAAAGGTAAATAAATATTTAACTGAAATTATTAACGCATTTATAAAAAATTATGAGAACGATATTGATCTTCTATATATCATTAAAAATTCTCCAGAAATTATTGAGAAAAATCCAAATATTTTAAAGTATGGTGACCTAACATTATATGATCATCAAAAAGAAATATATAACGCAATTAGATCACCAAAACCCAAACTAATATTATATATTGCTCCAACGGGAACGGGAAAAACATTAACCCCTCTTGGATTATCTGAAAGTTATAAAGTAATATTTGTTTGTGCTGCCAGGCACGTTGGGATTGCTCTTGCTAGGTCAGCAATATCTATTAATAAAAGAATTGCATTTGCGTTTGGTTGTTCTGCCGCCGAAGATGTGCGATTACATTACTTTTCAGCAAAGGAATACACAAAAGATAGATATAGTGGTCAAATTAGAAAAGTAGATAATACAATTGGCGACAAAGTTGAGATAATAATTTGCGATATTCGTTCATATATTCCTGCTATGTTTTATATGACATCGTTTAATGATGTCAATGATATTGTAACTTATTGGGATGAACCAACAATTACAATGGATTATGAAAATCACGAATTACATAGCGTAATTAAAAAGAATTGGAGGCAAAACATCATTCCAAATTTCGTATTATCTTCAGCAACATTGCCAAAAATGCATGAATTAACGCAAACAATTTCTGATTTTAAAGAAAAATTCCCTAATGCCAATATTAATAATATTGTAAGCCACGATTGTCGTAAAACAATACCATTGATTAATAATAATGGTTACGTTGTTATGCCACATTATCTTCACGAAGATTACGAAAATATACTAAAAGTTGTTCAGCATTGTGAAGAAAATCTTACATTATTGAGATATTTTGATCTTAAAGAAGCGTCTGAATTTATTCATTATGTCGAAACAAATAATTATAATAAAGCGTCTTCGAGATTTAATAGAAACTTCGCATCAGTTTATGATATAGATATGAAAAGCATTAAGTTATATTATCTTAAAATGTTGAAAAATATTATTCCAGACTCTTGGAACATTGTATTTACATATTTTAGATTTGCTAGAACAAAACGCATTAAATATAATAATATTGTTGACGCAAAAGGAAATAGAATATCAAGAACAATAAGTGTAGGACATTCTGTAAAACAAGGCGAACCAATTTCTCGTATTGGAAGCGTCCAACATCAACCAACAAATGTAGATGAACCTGTTGGAAGTTGTGGAGTATATATTACTACAAAGGATGCTTATACGCTGACAGATGGTCCAACAATCTTTCTAGCAAATGACCTTCAAAAAATAGCAAAATTTTGTATTCAGCAATCTAATATTCCTGCCGTTGTTATGAGAGATATTACTGAAAAGATTGAATATAATAATCAATTAAACCAAAGAATTGACCAAATTGAAAAGGAACTTGAATTTGAAGAGACGAAAATGGCATCAAAAATAGCAGGAAGTTCTTCTGATACATCGAAAGAAGCAAAGAAACTTGTTGGTAAAAAAGATACAAAGGGAAAATCAAAGATCGCAAATAAAATTGTTGATAAAACTGAAGACAGAAAAATTGCCAAGATGAGAGACGATATTATGACTATTAAAAGTATGGTTAAAAACGCAAGTTTAGACGATATGTTTATTCCAAATAAGCTTGCTCATTTAGAAAAATGGTCAACAAGACTTAATAATTCAGAAGCATTTACTAGTGATATTGAAGAAAATATTATTGTATCAATTATGTTACTTAAAGATGTTGATGATAGTTGGAAAATATTATTGCTTCTTGGTATTGGTGTATTTACAGAACATATAAGTAGTGCTTATGCTGAAATTATGAAAAAATTAGCTGACCAACAAAAATTATATTTGATTATTGCGGATAGTGATTATATTTATGGAACAAATTATCAATTTTGTCACGGATATTTAAGTAAGGACCTTGGTTTAACGCAAGAAAAAATTATTCAGGCATTAGGTAGAATTGGACGCAATAATATTCAACAAGAATATAGTGCTAGGTTTAGAGATGATTCTCAAGTAACTACATTATTCACAAGATTTTCATCAGAAGAGAAACCAGAAGTTATTAATATGAATCGTCTGTTTAATTGTAAAAATGTGAGATGGAATGGCGTTGAGTATGAGGAACTACCTGAAGAAAATGATGATGATTTATATATTGATGGAGATGCAGAAGATGGAGATGAAGAAGATGGAGATGAAGAAGAAGATGAAGAATATTAAGATAATGTAATTTTTTTAACAATTTATATTTATAAAAATATATAAATATAAATTATTTTATATATATAAATGGGTATAATGTTTTTTTTTGAAATAAGCAAAGAATATTTTGATTTAATATATTCAAAAAATCTAGATACAAATAATAATGATACAAATTATTACGACTATTATACAAATAATAACGTAATATTACCATATTATAATTCAGACGATGAATCATTATGTATGTGTAATTTATGTTATATTTTTCGAAAAATTATTTTTTGATATAAACTAACATTTATTTATACAGTTATTATATAAATGAATGATGATTTTCTAACAATTGAACCATCTTGTCAAAAAATGACATTACCTGAAAATAAAGAAGCTTGTGATAAATATAATCAGTTTGTTAATTCAAATCCAACTAAACTTCCGGCTACTGAAATCATTCAAGATATAAATGAAAAGTTTATACAGTTAAAACAAGACATTAATGAAGGCGGAGGTCTTGAAAATTATAAAAAAAACGAATTATATAATTTATTTAACGTATCCGATATAATGCGTAATAAATTAAATGATATAACAAATTATTCAATTAATGACACATTAAATAACAATGCTAATTCAAATTTACATAATTTTTTAACTAAAATTATATTTTATACTTTTGCGAAATCCGAGGTATTTAAAGACAATATGCTTGATATAACGAAAATAAAAACTCAATTGGGGAAAGATTTACATAGAATAAAAAAAATAAGAATTAATGGCGTTGATATACCAAAACAAGAATTATTAAAATTTGCGGATGTCGGGGAATATGATAAAGAAGTTGATTTTTATAACTTATTAATAATGAATTCTATAGATAAACAAAATATACCTATTAATTTAAATACTATTAACATTATTGATATATGCTCTATACAACAAATTATACAATTTGTAAGCGATTTATTTTTATCTGAATTAATAAACAAGGGAATTCTTCAACAAGGAGGAGACATATTATTGAATATTGTTTTAACAAATGAAACTCAATATATAGAATTTGGTATAATTTCTAAATTATTAGATCGTGAAAATCCAGAGCAATCATGGGGGAAATTTGATTGCGTTCTTAAGATGAATTTATTAGATTTATTATATTCAGTTAAATTAATTATAACTAACAATACTCTACAAGAAAATCCGCCACAAAAATCAGAACAAATGACTAGTAGAGTTAAAAATGAAATAGTTAACATAGGCAAAAATGTTACTGATTTTACAAAAGAAAATCCGGGTTCTGTTGCGGCAGGAGTAGGAGTTACTACTGTATTAGCATCTGGTGTTGGAACATTGCTTGCTATAGGTTTATTAGGCGGAAAAACTAAGAAAGGATTATACAAAAAACGTGCAATAAGAAAAACAAAACAAACATACAAAAAACGTTCAGGACGAAAGACAAAACGAAAAAATAATAGACGAAAACGAAAGACTAGTCGTAATTAATTTTTTTCTCGCATATTTTCTATTAATTCGTTTAATCCATCATCAAAGTCAGTCTTTATAACCCAACCCAATTCTTTTACTTTTTGATTACTTATATAATAACGTTTATCATTAAATGGTCTGTCCTCAATATAACTAATCCATTTATCATAATCATAAGTATTTTTATATATTTTGTCAATCAACAAATGAGCTATTTGGGAAACGGTATATTCTTGATTGTCGTCACTTCCAATATTATATATTTCTCCTATTTGTCCTTTGTCTAATATTAATTTTAATGCAGAACATACATCATTTACGTGTAAAAATGCTCTTACGTTTGAACCATCTCCCTGAATAGTAACTGGATTTCCTTTCAGAAGTTGTTGAACGAATTTAGGTATTAATTTTTCAGGATATTGATTTAACCCATATACGTTATTTCCGCGTGTTATTATAATTGGCATTTTAAATGAATGATAATATGATTTCGCAATTAATTCTGCGGCTGCTTTTGTGGCAGCATATGGATTGGTTGGACATAAAACGGAACCTTCATGTTTCTTTTCCTCGTTTTCAGATAACATTGATTCGCCATAAACCTCATCTGTTGAAATATGAATTATTTTATTTATTTTTCCATATTTGCGGCAAGCTTCTAACAAAGTATGGGTTCCTAATATATTGTCGTGTGTATATTGTAAAGCATTGTCAAATGAATTTTCAACGTGAGATTGTGCCGCAAAATGAATCACCGTATCAATTTGATAAATGTCCAAAATATTTGATATTAAATCAAAAGAACATAAATTTCCTTTAACTAAAGTATAACGACTTGAATTACGCACACATTCATTGATATTGTTTTTTGATGCACAATAATACATTGCATCTAAATTTACTATTGTTTCATCAGAATTCTCGTTAAAATAAAAATTTATAAAATTTGAACCAATAAACCCACAACAACCTGTAACTAACAATTTCATAATAATTAAATACATAACATTTAATTATTTATAACGCATATTTTTCTTCAACTTTATTTTTAAAAATTTCAAGTTGTTCTTGTAAGTCGTATTCTTCTGGCAAAACCATTTTTAGATTTAATCGTTTTCCATCTATGCGTTTTTCAAATATTAAATGAGGTTTCTCTCTAAAATTGATTAATGAGAAATATTTTGGTAATTGAATTCCTTCTTTTTCTGGATAAATATTATTTTCTAAATCATCAATAACTTTATTAGCTTGTTGTAATTTATCTTGTATAGACACTTTTATTGATTTAGTTGTACACCAAGCTTTCTCTAATTTTGGATGTTTTTCAACTTTGAAAAACTCTCTTTGTTTAGTATGTTCCTTATTTAACCATTCATTATAATAAACCACATATTTTTTCATCATTGCTTGTTTAATTCCTTCAGGCAAATCTTGCGCATTTTTTTTTCTTTCTCTTTTTGTTCCGTCTTTAATTCCCTTCGAATTTTGTTCTTGTTCTTCCCTTGTTGCGATTCTTAAATTATCAAATGTATTATTTAATGGATTTTGGTCTATATGATCTACACTTATATTTTTTGTTCCCTTACCATTACCATAACAATCTGTAATTATTTGATGAATGTATATATTTATTGAACATAATATGTACCCATTTTGATGTTTATACCAAGTTATTTTTTTATCAATAGTTTTCTCATAATCTAAAATTTTTTGATAACTTTTACAACATAACTTACAAATTGTTTCTTTTTCACAATACATCAATAAATATTCTTTATCGTTTTCTGTTATTCTCCATAATGGATTTTTCATAATATTTGCGTCTTGACCATTATTTAGATAATGTCCTTTAATATATTCAATAACATTATAATTTTGTAAAATAATTTTATGATATGAATGATATATTTCAACATTACAACGTCTCAAATCATATTTATTATTATTTTTAAATGTATAATAAACGTTATCAGAATTATAATTGAATATAAAATCTAAATAATTAAATCGTTTATAATTATAACTATATGATGGATAATCGTCATTTACATCATCAATGAATACAAAACTTTTATTGAAATTAATTATTTTATCTTTGTCTTTATAGTCAACATAATAAATTTTGTTGTTATAATCAATTATTCCACAATTAAGATCTTCATTTATTCCATAACTTGGTTTCATTTTAGATAATATGTCATTATTATCTTTCTCAGAATATGAATCAATTTTATTAATATTCATATTATGATATTATTTGAAATATTGTCTTTAAGTAGTTTTGGGTAAAAAACAATAAAATGTAATTATATATAATTTTGAAAACAACCCAATCCGCTCAATTGGAATATGCTAATCCGCCCATACCAGACATAATTCTTAAAACATTATAGTTTGTAGCATAGACACGCACCTTTGCGGTCTTTGTTCCCTCAACGGTGGCGTTGGAGAGCACGAGTTGAAGGGTTGCGTTATCAATTCTTGAGAAGTTGCATGTTCCAGATGGTTGATGTTCTTCTGGGCGAAGAGCGAACGCGTAAACGTTGATACCTTCATCTGGGTTGCGGGTATGGCACTGATAAGGCTGAACCCAAGAGAAGTAAGATCCTTCACGCTCAGAGAAACGATCTTGTCCGTTCAATTGAAGCTTGGCAGTGACAACTGGGTTCAAGCCCCAACAATGCATGTCAAGGGAGGTCTCAGTGAGCACAAAGGTTCCAGCATCAGAGACAGTGGATCCTTCGTTGTGACTTCGTTGAAGACCGGCAAGGGCAGCGACAAGAGCAGGGTCAACATTTTGACTTTGGCCTCCAAAGTTTGGCTCATTGTAAGGATTGGATGGTCCGTGCCAATATCCAGTGAATCCATTAGGGATGTCATAATCAAGAGCACCGGCATCATCGAAAAGACCTTGAGCATCAATGTATGAACGAGAATCGGCAGCAAGGCCAGCAGGTCCGCCAAAAGCGTGGATGGCGTTTGGAAGAGCATCAATGGCATCAGTGTAGTTGAATGGTTGAGCACCGAGCACCTTGAACAAGAGAGCATCGCATACAAGGGATGAACAGTAATCCACATTCTGATCTGGTTGGACAACCCAAAGCAATTCCTTCACTGGGTGATTGAAATTGAGCTTAATCTTGTTGGAAGAGGAACCAACAGACTCATCGCCAGTGAATTGGAGCTGAGTAATCAAGTATTCGTGAGGATTCTGGGCAAATCTTCGGCGTTCATCAGTATCAAGGAAGACATAATCAACATACAAAGAGGCAGCAACCAAAGACTGATTGTAGGCAATCGCAGCAGGAACTGGACGACCAGGAGTATATTGGTTTCCAACATAAGTTTTTTGACTAGCTGCGTCCAATCCCATTGGTGCGGCTCCACTGTTGCAACTCAAAGTAGTAACAGCCCACAAACATTCATCAATTGGGCGAATATCAAGATTAATCTTGACTTCGTGATATTGAAGAGCAATCAAAGGAAGAGCAAGACCTGGGTTGGTGCAGAACCAGAATTGAAGAGGAACATAGAGAGTTGTTTCTGGGAGAGCATTACGAGGAGCACAAACTTGACGAGGAGCCAATGAGTCACAAGGTCCATCAACTTCAGAGAAGGAAGGATCAGTGATAAATGTGAGTTGGGTGGTGTTTCCGATCATCTTGAAGTAACCTCGTTCTTGTTCAGAGGTCATTGTAAGTTGGTTCCAGATGTGCATCCAATCACCATATTGGCGGTCAATTCGCTGACCACCAATTTCAACTTCAACCTGAGCAATCAACTGCTCTCCTGGAAAATCCAACCAACGGGCATAGACACCAGAACCAACGCCGGCAGCGAAGGATGCGATACCCATAAGTTGGTTAATTTCAGGTAAGGTAACTTGTAAATAAGTTCTGTAGGCAAGATCACCATTTCGACTGATGGTGCATTGAACTCTTCGTCCAAAATCAGCCTGTCCGTTAAATGTTTGTTCAATTGATTCAATTGCAAAGTTAGTATAACGACGATAAGTAACTTTCCAAAAAGTAATTTGAGGATTACCAGTAAGGTAAACATCTTGAGCACCATAGGCCACGAGTTGCATTAAACCACCTCCCATTTTATACATTCCTAAAAGAAAAAAAAATTTTGAAAAAATAATTAAATTCAATTAATTATTTTTATAATCCCTCATAATTAAGAAAGAAATCTATTAATAGCTAAATTGTCTTTCATAAATATAGCTAAATATGATTCATCAAATACTTCTTTTTTTCCCTCGTGGTTCTTAACAAATATATATGAATCTTTTCTTTTTTTTATTGACCAACCATTATCTAAAGCATTGTATAAAAAATTCATTTTTTGAAATTTCACATTATCAATCTCTAAACTTTTTTCATTATCCAATTTTATTTCAATATCCATTTATTAAGATTATAAAGCATTCTTTATTCTTAATTTTAACTAAATGAAATCATTTATACCATTTATATCATTTAATTAAATAAATCAATTAAATAAATCAATTAAATAAATCAATTAAATAAATCAATTAAATAAATCAATTAAATAAATCAATTAAATAAATCAATTAAATAAATTATTATGTCTTTTTCTGTAGAAACTGCTAAAATGTTTTTCTTCATTATCTAAATTGTTTAAATTTGTTTTTATAATGTTTCCTTCATTATCTGAATAATAAACATCTTTTATTTTATAACCAATTTTTATAGGCAACGTTTTCATTATTTCAATACAATTGCTACATGGTTTGCTTGATTGTAATTTATTTTTAACAGATAATCTTATAACTAAAATACTTACTGGTTTAAGTCTTTTTTTATTTTTTAAAGGTAATAATTTTCTTATGGCATCGTGTTCTGCGTGAATTCCCGCGTTTAAACATTTTGAATCTCCTATTGTATTAATACCATAACTTAAAATGCTAGCTTTTTTTAACGTCCCGCTGTCCTTGTAAAATACACGATATATGATTATAATTGTCGCACAAGCATTTTTTTGTATTTGATTGACCATTCTCGTAAAGTTCAATGTTAGTATCGATTGGCAAACAAAATCTCTTTATAAACATCGTATCACATAAATTTTGCATATTATACATATTCCTAAAAATATCTTTAAATGTATTTTTTATAATTTTTAATGTATTTGTACAAATATCTAATTAAATATTTCTACAAATTTATATATATATAATTTTATAATGCCATCATTTAAACCAAAAGCAGCAAAAAAGATTAAAATATGTAAAAAATACACAACGACACTTGATAGCAAGCACAATGAATTTGTAAATGAATTTATTAAAGATGAATTTGATAACATTCCTAGACTTAAAGAAGAAAAATACAAACTAACAAAACAATTGGCTCTAGATAATAGTCTTGTTATTGAAGATATTATGGATATTAAAGATCGCATTAAAGAAATAACCGAAAATATTAAAGAATTAAAAGCAAAAAAAACAAATTATTTTCTTAATAATTCTAAATACATTTTTGAATATTTTGAAAACAAAAAAAATATTAATAACGTCGAAGATAATAAAGTTGTTTCATCTAAAAATCAATTACTTTTTAACATTTTTAAACAAAAACAAATTGTAACTAATGTCGATACAGATAAAGATAATGACAAAGTCAAAGATAAAAATATTAGTGAAAATAACAAAAATTTAGTTCAAAAATATCTTAGCAATATTGATGAGACTTTTCTAGATATGACAGCATTTGTTAGAGAAACTGATATATGTCAATATTGTTATAAAGGAGAAATGATTCCGCTTGACGATGAAGGTGTATTAATTTGTAATGTTTGTGCTGTTAGTATTCCTTATCTTATAGAAAACGAGAAACCAAGTTATAAAGAACCACCTAAAGAAGTTTGCTTCTATGCTTATAAAAAAATTAACCATTTTAAAGAAATATTGGCACAATTTCAAGGAAAAGAAACAACACAAATTCCAGAGGAAGTTATCATTCAAATACAACAACAAATCAAAAAGGAAAGAATTGGACTTGAACAACTAACACATAACAAAACTAAAGAAATTCTTAAAAAATTAGGATTTAACAAATATTATGAACATATCGCCTTTATTAAAAATAAATTAGGGATTAAACCTCCTATATTTAGCCCCGAATTAGAAGACACATTATATAATTTATTTTCAGAAATACAATCACCTTATGCTAAAACGTGTCCAGATTATCGTGTAAATTTTTTAAATTATTATTATGTCCTTTTTAAAATTTGCGAACTTCTTGAAGAAACTCAATATCTACACGAAATACCTTTGTTAAAAGATAGAGAAAAACTTATTGAACAAGACGAAACATGGAAGAAAATGTGCGTTGAATTAAATTGGGAATTTATACCTACAGTTTAAAATAATAAAAATGTATAAAATATTAAGTTCTAGTGTAAAATATTTATTATTAGTATGTCGTAACCATATTCCCTTTTTTATCAAAAATCCAAATATCATAATTATATCCTAATTGTATTGCTGATAATTGTTTTTCAAAGACATTATTTTTCTCCTGATTAGTCCAAGTTGATTTCACTTCAATACAACGATTTTGCGATTTAATATAAAAGTCAACAAAATGCCGTCTCTTTTTGTTAGTTTTATCCGTATACCATATTTCTGGAACATCTATTCTATTCGTAATAATATCTTCTTCTGAAATATGTTCTTTATTAAGTAATAAATCTAACGCAAAATTTTCATATCCTTGATAATTTATTATTTTACCTGACGGAAGTGTATACTGTTTTATATTATATGATGCTTTAAGCATATTTTCAGATATTTCAGCGTTTTGTGAATGATGTGGAACTCCATATTTTTCTAAACTTTTTTCAATCATTTTTTTTTGAATTTCCAAATTTCCGATTACTGATTTACAACCATATTTTATTAAATTTGTTTCCATAGTTTTATCTTTAATAATTTTATTTTGTTGTGGATTTTCAAAACCATATTTTAATATGTTTGTTTCTTTTCCCTTATTTTTAACTATTTCAGATTGTAAAACATATTCAGTTCCATATTTTTCTAAACTTTTTTTCTTCTTTTGTTCTTTAATTCTATCCAATTGAGAAATATGTTCTACGCCATATTTTTCTAATATAGTATTTTTTTGTTTTTCTTTAATTTCACTATTTTTCATTGAATTATCAAAACCATATTTTATTAAATTTGTTTCTTTAATTTTTATTTTACCGTTATTTTTACTACAAATTTCACAATAACCGTTTAGTTTTATAAATTCTCTAAAGGTTTTATTGAATTTTTTTTCACAATCTTTGGTTATACATTTTCCAGAAATTACTGTATCTCTATTTATTATTTTGTTAGTATAATCGTCAATTAATATTATATTATTTTCTTCGCAAAATTGGTTTAATGTACTATAATTATATTTACAATTTAGTTTCCATTTTTGTTTTCCATTTTCTACAGCACAATTATAACAATAAGCCCCAGTTTTTACAAGTTGTCTAAAACTTTTATTTATTATTTCATTACAATTTTCTGTACTACATAAACCTTTTATGTAACTATCTCTATTGATTTTTATTTGCGAATAATCCTCTGATAAATTAATATTGTTATCATCACAATATTTATATAGCGTTTCATTATTATACAACATTTTAGTATAATAATGATTTACAAATATATATATATTTCAATTTTTTATGTGAAAATTGTAATATATTATAAAAACAACTTAAAGATATAATCATATATTAATGTTAAAAACCCCCAGGAAATGACACTAAATTCAAGCCAATCCCTAGACCCGCTCCTGATCTAGCAGATACTCCCATTGAAGGAATATAAGTATCTAAAATAGCAAAGGTGGCGGCAGCAGTCAACGCAATCAACGCAATCTCTTCAAGATTCAATGAACGCTTTGGGATGGCAAAGGCAGCAATAGCGACCATTAATCCCTCAATCAAATACTTAACAACTCTCTTAATAAGTTCAGTTACATCAAACATACCCATCATTATATAAATTAAAAAGAAAAAAATATATATTATTTATATTATTTATTAAATTAAAACTTAAAACCAACTATTTACTAAATATTATAAATGAGTAAAAATACCGGCCCAAAAAAAGGAGTTGAGAGAAAACAAAAAAATAATGGAACTCCTAACGCTAAATATGTTGATTTGTTGGATGTTGATAAGTCTATTGCCGGACAATCATTTGGGTGTTTTTCTTTTATTTCTCCAGATAAAATACTTAAACAACGAGAGATGTTCTTTTTTGAAGAATTTTTGAAGCAATGGGAAATGAATAAATCAATGGAGAAATTTCATCAATTTTTAAATTTTGTTTCATTTAAATATAAGCTACAGTTTGAAGAAGTCATTAAAGATTTTGAATCATTTGTTAAAGAAGAACAGGAAACAATTGTTAGTTCATCCGTTGAAGATGATTATAAAACATTTTTAGATCGTGAAGAGGACAACATTGATAAGAAATTTAATCTTAAACATAATTTTCAAACTTCGGTTAAAGGCTTTAAGGCAAGAGGCAATTTCGCTTCTCAAGAAGAGGCTGAATTACGCGCCAAACTTTTAAGAGAAACTGACCCAGGATTTGATATTTTTGTTGGACCAGTTGGAACATGGCTTCCTTGGGATCCTGAAGCTTATAAAACTGGACGAGTTGAGTATATGGAGGAAGAATTAAATCAGCTTGTCAGTGAAAAGAAAAAGAACGAGACAGTTGCTAAAAATGCGTTTGAACAGAGAGTCAAAGAGACCAAACAAAAAGCTATTGATGAAAATAAAAAGAGCGCAGAGAAACACGGAAATCTTCTTACACAAGACATTGATGATGAGGGAAATCTTGTTGGCGTTGGAAATAATACTACTGAACAAAATATTAATGCTAAAGACCCTGAAACTATTTCCGTTGCTGATATTAGAAGCGAATTGTTTGATGGAGATAATGTTGTGGTTGGAAAGTCTGATTATGGACAGTCACAACTTAAGTCTGGGCCTTTCGCAAAAAGCGATTAATTAAAAAAATAGTTTAATAATTAGGTTAATAAATATAATTTGTTTAATTATATTTATCTATGTTATAGGAAAGTTAGGTATATTGGCGACAACTTCACTTATGTTTAACGTAATTTCGTTTTTCTCATTAGTTTACAATATTTATAACACACATAATACAAGTAGTTTTAATTGGTTTTATTTAATGGGAAATCTTACGGCTCAAATATTATTAATTGTTTATGGGTTAGCAAATAAAGCACCTGAAATTTATATGCCAACTGTATTGTTATTATTTGGGTTGGCTTATATAATGTATGATAAATTTACATATGGAAAAATCACGACGAAAAATCACGATGAAACAACTTTATAATAATAATCATTATTAAATATGACCTTATTTTTAATACTTCTTGACATTTTCGCTGGTGACATATTTTCATCTTCTGCTGATTTTGCTATTGTATCCCATATACATAATATGTCGCCTGTTTTATAATCTATTTTTTCAACTTTCTTACCAGTAGATGATGTATTTTTATGCGTATATTCATTTACTTTTAACGATATGCCGTAGTATCCTTCATTAGAACCTTGGTCCGTCCAAACGGTTGCCTTTAATACATATTCCGAGCTATTTAAATATGCTTTTATATTTTGTAAGTCATCATTTTCTATAGATTTATTCATTGTTTTTTTCCAACGCTGAAATTCTGAAAGTAAAGTTGAATTCAACATTTTTCCATTTGGATTGAATATACATATTTGAAATAAAAAAGTCTCAACGTCATTGTTCGCATATTTTTTCTTATATTCTATCGCCTTTAATTTTACACCAATATATCCATGAACAATTTGATTTTTATTTTGGTTAGAGAGACGACTTGGTTTAAATCTTGTGTCTAAATATGTTTTAAACGCATGGAAAGTTTCTTTTTTGGGTTTAATTTTATTCCAAATACGATACGCTCCTTCCATATTTGTAGATGATTCTTCAACATCTAAACGAACAATACACATTGAATTAATAAATTCATTAAATTTGTTAGTTTGGTCGTCTTCTGGCAATAAAGGATTTTGATAAACCGACTGATTTTCTTTTTCAAATAGTTGTAACTTATGTTCTTGTAGATTTAATTTTTCGTTTAACTCGTTTATTTCTAGCATTTGTTTAACGGTCGTTTCATTTAATTTTTGTAATTGATTTTTTAATTCTTCTTTTTCACTCAACAATTCTTCATTTTGCTTTAATAACTTATTGTAATTATCAATACTATATGTCTTTGAATGTATAATTTCTTTAATATATTTTGTTAGTTCATTAATAGTAAATTTACTATCATAAGCAATAATTTCTGTTTTATTTTTTTCATTTACTACTATATTACGTATTTGTTTTTTAATATCACGATGAGTTTTAATTAAATTTTCAATCTCTACTTTATTTTGAACTTTAAATGCTTCTAATAGTATAAAATTATCATAATTCTTACGATGATCCATAACTCTAATGTTCAAATTATTTGTGTGTCCAAATTTAATAAGTTTATCTCCTGATTCATTAGTATTATTAATTGTGCCAAAATATATACATTCAGTATTAATTGGAAATTGTTTAATTAATGTTTCTTCAATTGCTTTTTGAGTGTGCTCTTCATTTGACTGTTTAATTTGTAAAAGTTGTTCTCTTAATTCTTTAGTTTCTTCTTCAATAGTTTGATGTAATATCTCTTCTAAATTAATATAATAATTATGTATTTCAGATGCCTTTGATGTTTGTGCCTTCAAACATAATGACTTAAAACATTTGATTGTCATAAATATTTTTTTTATATTTTGTCCACCATTTTTTTTAATATTATTTTCTGTTTCTAAAACTGCTTTCTCTGTAGAGAAAGCGAGTTTGTAATCAACATCTATTTTAAAATACTTCTCCAAGCATTCTTTTGCTCTAATTTTTTGACTAAATCCTAACCATTTCCATACATCATCTAAATCAACTATAAAATCATTTATTTTATCATATTTTAAATAACAATAAAAGCTACTTATAAACAATTTCTGTTCAAAATCGGTAAACAATGCTTTAATTTTTCCCAATAATTTGCTATTATATGTGTTAGATAATTTTGAAATTGGATTTTTTTCAATAAGGTCTATGATGTTAAAATCTTCCATTTAATTATATATTTATATACAAATATATCTTTAAGTTGTAATTCCGCTTATATATATAAAAAGCGGATTTTAAAAGCGGATTTTTACCATTTGCTTTTCTTGACATCTATTTTCGGTCCCTGACCTCTTTTCTTCACATTATTTGGGTCATATTGTTCTCCAGCGTCATCATCATCATTAATTTGTTTTGATAAATCCCAGAACTCTTTTGAACCCAATCTAAAGTCATTATGTGAATCGGCTTTGTACCAAAAAACTTGGTCCTGTAATTTATTTGATTTTGCGTTATTATTAATAACCAAACATTCAAAATTTTCGGTACACTGATCCATCACCTGAGAAAACGACTCAAATGTCGGAAACATTCCAGCATAATTTTCATAAATGCGTTTTCTATTCGCAATATATGGCTCTCTTAAAATAAAAACATAATCTATATTAGTTCTGAGCGTTGGTGGTATGCCTAAAGGGTATTGCATTGTGATGAGTAACATCACCTTCCAGTGTCTCCCGTTCATAAACAATAAACGCATCATCTTATCACGAGCCCAAGTATTGTCATAAAGACAATCATCTAAAATTACAAATGTGCGCGGATCAATTGTGCTTCGTTTAAATTGCTCCATCTCCTTTTTAACTTGTTTTAACACGCCTCTTTGACGTTTTAAAATGTTTTCTATAATTGCTGTATTATATTCATTATGTATAAATAATTTTGGAACCATTTTTCCATAAAATCCGTTACCCTCTTCAGTCCCAGATATAACAGTGCCGATTGGAATATCCTGATGATAATACAATAGGTCTCTAACTAAAAAGGATTTTCCAGTATCACGACGCCCTATTAATACAATAACTGGACCCTTAGACTCATTTGGTTTAAAACTTATATTTTTCATATCAAATCTTTTTAACTCTAAATTCATATAGTTATATCAAACATATAAAAACGTTTATATTAACGAATTATTTGTTTTGTTTTCTTAAATATTAAGGATTAATAAAATAATGAGTTAGATATAATTTAAATTTATATTCTTATTAGCTAATGGCTATTTCCGTAAATTACCAAAAAAAGAAAAATATCAATCTATTCAACAAGTTTCAAACTAACAAAAATGTCAATTTATCAAATGTTCAAAATTATATCCCAATTTATGATAAATTTTTCTCATTAAATAATACTAATTGGAATGCCATTAATTTAAATCATCAATGGTCTATTTTTGATATACATGACAGCAAAAATAAAAATGACAGCAAAAATAAAAATGAGGATACAAACGTATTTAATTGCAAACTTAAACACATATCTAATGATGCTGACGTAACTGATACACAAAAAGTATTTATTAAAATGGCCCCATTATTAGACCCATTTAAATATATTGTTGGAAAATATAATCATACGGATTCACATTTATTTAATTTGCCATCATTTGATAAAAGTGTTAAAGTTCATCCAAAACTGACTGATCCAAATAATTCATCTTTTGTTGACGGGTTTTTCTCATTTTTAACAAGCAAAGTTCTACACGAGCATAAATTTATACATGGAGTTGATTATTATGGATCTTTTTTAGCAATTAAAAATGACTATAAAATTAATGTTGTTGATGACCTAGATTATTTAATTCAATCAGAATTTTTCCATAAACAAGAAAACATATTATTCAAGGTTGAAGATTATTCGCATTTATTTTTAAGTGATGATGTTAAAACGAAACAACCTTTAAAAATATCATCTAGTTTAAAATCAGTATTATCTGTAAATTCAATCGACGACACAATATTTGAAAACATTTTTGATACAAATGAAACTATTTCTCTTGATAATATTAAAGATATTGGAATAGATTTGGTAGATATTACAAATTCTAACTATTTTGACGTTTCTAATCAGCACAAATCAGCAACTCTTAAATCCAGTTCAACTTGTTCGTCTAGAACATCTCATACAAATGATAATGATTTGGATCAAGATGCTTCTAGCGAAGAAGAACCCAACGATGATGAAGAAAAAAAATCAGACGATGATGAAGAAAAAGATGCGGATGATGATGATAATTATGAAGATGATAGTGATTCTGATATATCATCAATTGAAGAAGAAGCAATAATGTTAACATTTCCAAAATTTCCAGTTCAAGTTATTTGTATGGAAAAATGCGAAAATACACTTGATGATTTAATTATTAATGAAAAACTTAATGATGAAGAATGGATGGCAGCTCTTATGCAAATTATAATGATGCTTATCACTTATCAAAAAATGTTTTCATTTACTCATAATGACCTTCATACTAACAATATAATGTATGTATCAACTAACAAAAAATTTATAAACTACGTACATAAAAAGAAAACATACAAAGTTCCAACATTTGGAAAAATATATAAATTAATTGATTTTGGAAGAGCAATTTACAAATATAACGGTAAAGTATTTTGTAGCGATAGTTTTCAAATTGGGGGTGATGCAGCAACACAATATAATATTGAACCATATTTTAATGATAAAAAACCTAGATTAGAACCTAATTTTAGCTTTGATCTTTGTAGACTTGCATGTTCTATTTTTGACTATATTGTTGATGATTTTGATATGCTTAAAAATATGAACGAATGTTCGCCAATTGTTAAATTAATCGTTGAATGGTGTATTGATGATAATGGAATAAATGTTTTATACAAGAATAATGGAATTGAACGTTATCCTGAATTTAAATTATATAAAATGATTTCTAGATGTGTTCATAACCATACTCCGCAAGCCCAACTTGAACGCAAAGAATTTAGTAAATTTTTAGTATCAAATAAAAATGTTTCAAAAAATGAATATGTTATAGATATTGATTCATTGCCTTCATATATTTAAAAATATACAGAATATTTAATTTTATTATATTTCTTTATAATAACATTATGTCGCATTATGGGTTTATTATTACAAGACACGTCAATTCAGAAAATACGAATAAATACTGGAATCAATGTGTTAAACTAATTAGAACAAATTATCCTTTAAGACAAATTGTAATTATTGATGACAATAGCAATCAAAATTTTGTAAAAGCAGACCATGATTATACTAATTTAACGATTATTCAATCCGAATATCCACAAAGAGGAGAACTTTTACCATATATTTATTATTTAAAATATAAATGGTTTCCTAATGCGATAATTATACACGATAGTTTATTTATTCATAAGAAAATTTCATTTAATAAAATATCATTGCCAATATTGCCATTATGGCATCATAAATACGATAATGAGAATCAATTTAATATATTACGATTATTATCAGCATTATCAAATAATTCAAAATTAATTAAAAATGCGTTGAAACAAGAAAATTCTGTAATTAATTTAGGATTTAATAATGATAATATTAATTTGTGTTTTGGAGGACAATGTTATATAAAATTATGGTTTTTAGAATTAATACAAAACAAATATAATATAACAAAATTAATTCCGGTTGTTAAAAATAGACCAGATCGTTGTGCTTTAGAACGTGTTTTAGGAGTAATATTCTGCGAAGAATGTCCAAAATTACTCACAATAAATTCCTTGTTTGGCGATATTTTTAAACAACCAGGAGCATTTAAGTATAATTATAATGATTACAATAATGATTTATCAAAAAAAAGAATAGTACATCCATTTGTTAAAGTATGGACTGGCCGATAATTATTTATTTGTTCTTCTTTTATTTGTTCTTCTTTTATTTGTTCTTCTTTTATTTGTTCTTCTTTTATTTGTTCTTCTTTTATTTGTTCTTCTTTTATTTGTTCTTCTTTTATTTGTTCTTCTTTTATTTGTTCTTCTTTTATTTGTTCTTCTTTTTGTTAGTTTGCCTCCAACACTATCTTCTTGTAATTCTTCTAATAAATCATCATAATCTTTCCATATAACTATTTCAGTTGGTCCTTCTAAATCTTCAATAGAATATTTATCATTGCCTTTTAATTGTTTCTCGTTTATTATTGTCCCGTCATATTCATCTTCAAATATATCTTTAATTAACTTGTGACATTTTGTATTTGCTTTTGTTCCAGAGTATTGTTCATCTGGTTCACAATATTCAACTAAACTTGGATCTTTTTTTCTTATCTCATCCTCAACCATAACTCTTATATCAGCATCCCCAATATCTAATAACTTGGGCGTTTTTTTAAATTTATAACTCCTAGTTATATCACCATACGACGTTCCATATGCAGGTGTTAACGCAAACCATTGAAAGCCTTCCATTTCGTGTAAAGGCTTATATTTACGAAATTGTTTATATATTATAGGAGGAATGCTCATACTATAATATATAAAAATATTAAAATGGCGGATTATCAGTAAACGCAAGTGGAGCAGATATAATGTCAATATCGTTAATAACTGGTTTTAATTGATCCAAAACAAAACTACCAATTACAACGCTAACATAAACTAACAAAGAATCCCTTATTAAAAATTTAAGAGGTTTTGCTTCATCTTCAATATACCTCATCTCTAAAAATTTGGCAATAAAGAATATTACAGATATTATACCTGCTACTAACAATATATTCTAATATTATCCATATTAGAATATATTGTTAGTTTTCTTAATTTTAAATAACGCAATTAAACATTTATGCTAAAACTTCAATATCATCTAACAAAAAATCATTATTTAATTTAACTTCTTCTGGATCAATTAAATGAACATCCAATGCGTCTAACGATGCTTCTTCATCTGATATTTTAAGTTTATCATTATCTTCCTCTTCTTCCATTTTTCTTTGCATATTTCTTAATACGCTTATCTCCTCAAGTCTTTCAAATGTTTTTGGAGCTGTTATAAGTTCTTCCTTGCCGTTTTTATTCATAACAGAATCTACATCATTAAATTTCAAACTAGTGAGTTCATCATTTCCTTCAAATATTTTTTGCGTTTCTTGTTTCGTTGGAGGTTCAATTATTTGTTCCTTAATTTCTTCAACGACATCTTCTTCAACAGTTTCATCCATATATGCTCTTAAAATACTTTCAACGGGAATACTATCCCTTACAGCATTAAGGACACATTCTTGAACAATTATTTCTAATTCTCTGCTATGTTTTTGAATTTGTAATGGATTACAATTTAATTCAAATAGATAAACATTTTTATATACTTTTCGGGCAACATTAATATAACATTTGTGAATAAAATCATCTAATTTGGGGATATTAATGTCAATCTTCTTTTGTTTTTGCCCAACTCTCATAGATGTTAATAATTTAAGTTGTATAATATGAATGCAAGTAACCAATTCTTCTAAATAAGAACATCCGCTTCGTTCAACAATTCTTTTTCTTTCAGTTTCAATAATTGTGCCATTCCATTTGGGAATTCTTCCAATAAAATTTTGAAATGTCATTAGATATTTACTTGTTTCATTAGCATCTTTACATAATTTGTATGATTCGTCAAATATAGATTTAAACCCTTCAACAATCAATGGCGTTAAAATAGTAAGTAAACGAGCTCCCCATTCATTTTTAGATTCGTGCAATGAACTAACATTAAAATCATCCATAATGTAAGTATTTGATTAAATATTTTTGATTTTTAAACTAATTCATTATAAATATAAATATAAATAATTATATAAATGTCATATTTTCTAAACTTGTTGTTTCATCCAAAAATGTAAAATTCATAACAAACATTAATAATAATTTTTCATTTCTAAACTCTTTTCGTATCTTATTAAATGCTATTAATAATTCATATCTTCTATCTTGTGTCAAAACAAAACAACCCTCCTCAATCAATCTTATTACATCCAACGCATTATATGCTTTTTCATATAACTTAATGGCAAATAATTGAAGGTCTTCTTCGTTTATATTTGAATTTATCATTCTTTGCATTTCTTTTTTAAGCCACTCATTTCTTTGATGTTTTATATCTGTTAGTTTAAATGTTTCTTCAAGATTATATTTATATAAATTAATTATTTTACCTTTATATTCAGGCTCTGATATATATATTTCACAAAATCGCGACAATATAGGTTTTAATAATTTATATTTATCCTCAACAATTATAAAAAAACGTGTATTATGACTAAATAATTCAATACATCTACGCAAAGCAGATTGAGCATCCATTGTTAGTTTATCGCCGTTGAATAACACAATGCTTTTAAATGTATCTCCTCCATTTGAATGTATATGTGTTTTCGCAAAGAATTTTAATTCCTCTCTAATAAATTTGATTCCTTTACCGTGTGTACAATTTACATACATCACAAAATCGTTTATTTTTTCTTTATTTCCATCATAAATCAAAGAGATAAACTCATTAACAATTGTGCTTTTACCTGAACCACTTGGACCATTAAAAATTATATTTGGAATTTTATGTATTGAATGAAAGTATCTTAATTTTTCTTTTATGTCTTGATGGATTTCTAATGTTGTCATAGGATAAATTTACTATTATTATGTCAGTGTTTTTATATTTTAATATAACATATTAATATTATTTGTTATATTACGAACTTTTAAAGTATATTTATTTATACAGAATTTGTCAGACTGTGAGTGTAAGGATTATTTTTAAAGGCATTTAATAAATCAGATGAAATTCTCTCACACCCACTATCAGCATATTGCGGAACCTGAGAAATCTTTCCATATGTTTGTGCTGATGGTCCGCTCGGTATTACAGATTGCGGTGCCCATAATCTATTATTTTCACGATCAGAATCTAATCTAGACATTGTCATATTTATTTGCGAATTGAAATTCTTTGAATTTCCTTGATTCATACGCCCAGCAATACTTTTTTCTTTAGCTTCATTATTAGTTTGTCTATAATCAGCATCATATTGGCGATTTCCGTGTTTAGATGACATTCCCATCAAAGAATCGTGATTAACTGTATCTCTTTGGTTTGCTATTGGCTGCTGGTCTGTTACTAAATAACCAGCATTATCTTTTTGATTATTGATATACCCATTTACTTGATGAAGATTAGTTTCCTTAATTGTTGTATTTGGAATATCTCCCGGATTCAATACATAATTGCCTGGAATCTCTCCACCAATATTTCCATAAATACGCATATTACACGAGTATTCCTCTTTTCTTGAAGGTTTTAATATATCCATAATTGGAGCAATAACAGCACCGATAGCATTTGAAAACCCGCTTCCAAATGTTTGCGGCTGTTTGTTTATTGAACGATTATTCTCATAATTTGAATGACTATTATGACATTTATCAGATACTTCGTGCTGTAAAGGTCCGGTTCCAGTTGCTACTGAATGCCCCACATCAAATCCTTCAAACTGTATTCTTTTAGTTGCTTCATGACGTGTTGGAACATAACTCGCAGTTTTAAGAGTTGAATTTGGAGTTCCATGTTGAAAAGTTGTTGTCTCGTTTCTTGTTGAAGGTTTAACAATATAATCAGGCACTAATTGACCAGCCTTTTCTGCTCCAGTAGTAGTCAACCAACGATCTTGTGTATTAATAAAAAATGTATCTGGTCTATATTTTTCAACTTTTCCTTCAATACCCACATTTTTAATACTGCTTTGTGCAGGACCTTGTAGACCATTTAAATCATATTCTTGTTTAGGATTTGTAGCAATACGAAGCTCGTCAACTGTTTTTGGCAACCATTTGTCTCGAGCTTCCATACCGGAATTAAAACCATGACTGCCTTCAGTACCATATCCTTTATCAAGTCCTGGACCAACACGAATAGATTCAAATGGCTTAACCATATTATTTTTATTAGCAGGATTTTGGCGGGATTGATAAAAATCGCTCATATCTGGCGTTCCAAAAGTCCATTGAACATTATCTTGAGGTTTAAAAAGAGGCGCTTGTTCAATCTTTTTAATTACTTGGGAACCATTTCCAACATAATTATCCAAAATTGTTTCAGAGTTATTGTTATTATAAATTTGACCTTGTGGTTTTCCTCCATTAAAAGGCACCATATTATTATGTGTAAACATTTTTGATGACATATAGTCTCCAGTTAAAGAATACACTTGTTGAATATTATTACTAACAGGGGCACCTGACCTTTCCTTTTGTTCATAAACGTTTTGATTAAAATATTTATCAGTTGCGGCATTTGGATTTGGATATTCCTGAACATTGTCAATTAGTTCTCTATTATTCATAATTGGATAATTTTGTGGCGGAATATTTGTGTTTGGAAGATAATTGCTAAATTTAGATTCAGGCGTTTTTTCTTGAAGATTAGTTCTTATTCCCATATTATTAAAATTCTCTTTCGCATTTGTATTTGTATTTGTATTTTTTGTATTGTTAGTTTGGTTTGAAATTATATACATTCCTCCTAATGCAACTAATGGTATAGCTAATTCCATATATATATATACATATAAACATTTTAATAATAAATTTACTCTTAAAATATTTTATACAAATCATAACTTTTTATTTTATAATTTGTATCAAGTCATAGTAAAAAGAATATATAATATTTTTAATAACTTTTATATCTTTTTACAATCGCTTTTACAAATATTTGTGCCCATATTATTCTTTGCCTTATATTGACTGTTATAAACGTCTGTTGGAACTGTGTAAAATTGATCGTTATTTGGAACACAATCATATTCTCTCTTAAAATTGTCTTTTTCTAAAAGTCTTGTGCTTGTGTAATTCGCAAATGGCATTTCTGTATGAGTTTGCGGATTGTTTGGTAAAATGTATGCGTGATTTTGAGGCAAATCTCTTGCTGTCCATGCAGGCAATATTGACCTACTTTGTTCTGTTGTTAAAAATGCGTCACAAACTGGATAATCTATTGGAGAAGCATGAACTGTTTGTCTTTTATATGTATCTTGTTTTAAACAATCTCTGTTTAATTGTTTATCAATTCCTAAAAGAGAACTTTGAATATCTGTGCTATGTGTCCATAAATTTCCTCCCCATTTTTGGGGAATTATTTGAGGGTCTAACATAAAACAAGGATGCGAACCATTTCCAGGAACATCTAAATACCATCTTTCTTGATCGGTTTGCTGCTGAAGTTGTATTGTTATTCTTGCTTCATCGTCGTGAAATCTAGTAAATGCCATATTATATATACTTGTATAAAAGTATTTTTTAATTAAATATTTTAGATTTTTATAGAAATATATAACTAAAATCTATTTTATTTATTCTTTTACTCCCATTTCTAACTCTTGGTGTTCCGCTTGATTCTCACCAACAATATCTCTTTTTATAGTTAATAACCAGCAACATAGCCCTACGTCACTACATTTTGCTCTAAATGTATAACAGATTACTAATGCTAAAAAAACCAAAGACCATTGTTGCTAAACCTTATATAAGCATATTATCCATATATTAAACAGGCAAAGTCCAATAGGTTACTTCAAAAACCGCCAGTTATATATAATAAAGCCAGTATCTATATATTTATTTATTTTATAAATTTGTTAGTTTTTGTAATATATCCTGATTTTGTTGCGTTAATAATTTTACTTCAGTTTTCAATTTTTTAACTTCTTCTACTAAAAATACAACAATCGCATTATAATTAATCGCAACTGGATTTCCTCCACTTATATCATATGTGGAAAAATGCTGATTTAATGCGTGTGCTTCTTCTGCGATGTATCCAACTTGTATTCCAGCATTCGGGTCGGTATTATAAAAATAAGTCGTTGGACGAAGATTATCTATAATTGATGTATCTAATGTTAAATCTTCAATTGTATTTTTTGTTGTCGCACTTGATGTAAGATATGATAATTCAAAAGTAGTTGAGTTATAAAATACGGCAGTTGCCGCAGCCAAAGCTCTTAAAGGATTGATAAAACAACCCGCTACGGGTGGATTGAGGGCGACACCACTTGCGTTTAAACATATAGAACCAGCAAATTGTGCTGATGCTCCTGCGAGAACACCAATAGCAATAGCATTTGCTCCTTGATTGGTTTGTCCTGCTTGTTGTCCAATCGCAACTGAAGAAGCTCCTTGAATAATTTGGCCTGCACTATTACCAATTGCAACTGCGCTATTTCCTTGTGTATTTAGTCCTGCGTTTTGACCAATCGCAACCGCACTTGCTCCTTGTGCTACATTTGCTGTACTATTACCAATCGCAACCGAATTTACGCCTTGATTGGTTTGTCCAGCGTTTGGACCGATTGCTACTGCGGATTGCCCTTGTGTTCCTTGTCCTGCTGAAATTCCAATAGCAACCGCATTTACACCCTGATTCGTAATAGCAGAATTTTGTCCAATTGCTACAGCACCTTGACCTTGATTAATCTGACCAGCAGTTGCTCCAACCGCTACTGCTCCTAAACCTTGTGTATTTTGCCCTGCATTTGCTCCTATCGCAACCGCGCTATTTCCTTGTGTATTTAGTCCTGCGTTTTGACCAATCGCAACCGCACTTGCTCCTTGTGCTACATTTGCTGTACTATTACCAATCGCAACCGCATTTGCTCCTTGATTATTAGCGCCAGCAGCAACACCAATCGCAACCGCAGATCCCCCTTGTGTATTTTGTCCTGCATTTTGACCAATCGCAATGGCAGATCCTCCCTGATTAACACTTCCTGCGTTTGTACAAATAGCAACCGAATCTCCTCCTTGTGTACTATTTCCAGCATTTGAACCTATCGCCACAGAATTTGTTCCTTGAGTATTTTGTCCTGCGTTTTTACCAATCGCAACCGATTGTAGTCCTTGTCTTACATTTCCTGCCAAATTACCAATAGCAATACAATTGCCTCCCTGTGTAAATCTACCAGCATCAACACCAATCGCAACCGCACTTGCTCCTTGACTTATTAATCCAGCATTTGCTCCTATTTTTGAAGAAATTAAATTAACAACAGTCAAAGCCCCAGTAGAAGGAACGTAAGTTAAGGGCGAAGTAGTTATATCAGCCAGTAATGATTGACTTGCTCCAGCAGCGGCAACAAACGTTGGATAAAAAGTTGAAGACGAATCACTATCTGTTATAGTAATAGCAGTTGCGTTAGGATTAGAAGCTCCTGTGTTACCCTGTGCTCCTGTGTTACCCTGTGCTCCTGTGTTACCCTGTGCTCCTGTATCACCTTGTGCTCCTGTGTTACCCTGTGCTCCTGTATCACCTTGTGCTCC
>Ga0315284_10001529_pt1 | contig 32935 bp, 30 predicted proteins | sample YL17G09_16_MG_FD_203696 | JGI IMG/M metagenome (GOLD analysis project Ga0315284, IMG submission 203696) | Sediment microbial communities from Yellowstone Lake, YNP, Wyoming, USA - YL17G09_16 | ecosystem: Environmental > Aquatic > Freshwater > Lake > Sediment | place: USA: Wyoming | collected... | reverse complement strand
GTAGGTATCGATCAGGCTATAATAGGCAACGCCGCCAATTGCGTCCAGTACATCACCGGGTTTCAGATCCTTTTTTGCGACAGCAAATACTTCAGAGGTCAGTCGGTCGAGCGGCACCATATTAGCCTTCTTACGCAGCACCAGCATGGCGCAGGTCAGCGGTACTTCGATGCTACAAAGATGGAAGGGGCGGAAAAGCGTGTAATACGGGCCATTGCCCATATCGCGTAGAATCATGGCTTCTCGCAAGCGGGGGTGGTCGGTACGAACAATAAGAAACACACCCGGCGCCACGCGTCCCACGCCAAAGTCAACCACACCCATTTTATTAAGAACGCCGCCGTCTTCTTTTAAAGCAAAGGTTTGATATAAATGGTCGCGGTCCGTCTCAACGCCGTGCATGCCGCGTACATCCGGCACCAGGCCAGTAGCATTGGAAACTGCAGCCATCTCAACCATGGTCTTGGAGCCATCCACAAACTCAATCAGCATATTGGGGCTCAAGCCGCGCCGTGCCGCTTCTTTCTGCACTGCCGGGTCTTCCGGTGAAGCATGCCGGTCAAGCGGATTATTCTTGCCTTTTCCAGCAGCTACAATGGTAAAACCGATCGCGTCCGCAAAATCGTAGAGTTCCTTGCAGGCTGCGGGTTCATCCCCGGCAGCCAAAGCGTAAAGCTGGCCTTTCTTTTCGCAATACCAGCGCAACAGCGGGCCGACAGTGATATCAGATTCCACGTTCATCATCGCCAGGTCATGGCCGTGGCGTACAGTCCTCAATGCTGCCCGTGAACCAATTTCAGGCACACCGGTTGCCTCAATGACCACGTCAATATTTTTTACATCAGTCAGGATGCGGTAGTCATTAACCGCCACATATTTGCCGGCGGCAATCGCTTTGTCCGCTTCTTCTGCGTTTTCAACAGAAACTACTTCACCTTTGACACGGCCTATGGCATAAGCATCTTTCGCACGCTGCAGATTGGCATCCGCGGTGATCACCACGTCAATACCTTTCATCATGCTGACCTCGGCCACAATATCCGTGCCCATCTGCCCAGTTCCGATCAACCCAATTCTCACAGGTTTACCCTGCGCTTCTCTTTGTTTTAGTTCTTCATTTAATCCGATCATAAAATTCACCTCTTAGGGTTTAATAAGTACCTTAAGCGCTTCGCCACCGGCTGCCGCTTCAAATCCTTTTGACACTTCATCCAGAGGATAGATGGCTGTGATCAGTATATCGGCCTGGATCAAGCCGCGCTGCAGCGCTTCGAGAGCCAGCGCATGATAGGTCGGGTGGTACGAAAATGACCCGATGACCTCAATTTCGTTGTAATGGATGCGGTTGCCGTCCAACGACACCATGTGATTATCTTTGGGTAGTCCGCCGAACAGCATAACCTTGCCTCGTTTTTTGGAAATCTCAACTGCTTGAGTCTGGGTAGCCGGCACCGGGTTGGCGCAAATAACCACATCCGCGCCCCTGCCCTTTGTAAATTCTCGTACGGCCTCACCAAGGTCTTGCTCAAATGGGTTGAGCATCAGTTCCGGTTCAAATTTTCCCGCCAGTTTGCGGCGGATTTCGCTGGGTTCCGAAATGATGACTCGCGCGCCACGCGCGTGGGCTACCGCGGTATGGATGCAGCCGATCGGCCCGGCGCCCATCACCACCACTACATCATCAATGCTGGTATGGATGCGGTCATGGCAGGCTAACACAGAGCTGCAAGGTTCGGATACAGCCGCGTGGTCGAAGGATAGCCCATCGGGTATTTTATGCACTACACCCAGGGTCAGCACTTCATCAATCAGCAGGATCTTCTCGGCAAAGCCACCCGGATATCCGGGCGTGATGCCAAGGAAGTGGAGTGAGTCACACAGGTTGAATTGCGCATGGCGGCAGTAGTAGCATTCGCCGCAGTGAATATCCGGCGCGATGGCGATCTTGTCGCCAACAGCAAAGGCCTTCACCTCTGCACCCGCGTCGCTAACCGTTCCGGAAATCTCATGGCCGGATACCACAGGCTCAATCGCAGGACCTTCTTTCCAGCGGCGCAAGTCAGAACCGCATACGCCGCAGGCGACGATATCCACCACCACATCCCGGGGTCCGGGTTTGGGTTCACTCACGTCCCTTAATTCAAATTGCTTACTTCCAACCAAAAATGCAGATTTCATCATTTCGTCCTATAGTATTTTCATGTCTTCCAGTTTTTTACCAACTGCGCCACCCGGATGAGTTTCACCAAATTGCTCCAGGGTATATCCGCGCAGCTTGAGCAGGACAACACACAATGCATCACCGTAAGCAGCGTTGATCAACGAACTGCCGGTGGCAATCATTCCAAAAGGGTCGCCTTCTGATGGCGCGACAACCTTTAAGACCACATCCGATAATTTTCCCAATTCCGATTCCGGTTTTTCGGTAATCGAAATGACTATAGCCCCACGGGTTTTGGCTACCCTTGCCAGAAATATCACTTCGGAAGAGCTGCCGCCTTTTGAAAGGGTGATGAGTATATCATTGGCGGTTACCGCACCCGAGAGTCCGTGCTGGCTGTCGCCAGCATCAATTAACAACGAAGGTGTTCCGCACACACTTAGCAAATGCGCCAGCCGCCGGGCGACCGAGTGCGAGGTGCCGGAGCCGGAAATTAATACATGCCCTTTACACGCCAGCATTAACTGTGCTGCTTTGACAAATTTCTCATCGATTTGGTCGACCAGTGTTAAAACACCACTTGCTTCTTGTTTAATGACTTGTTTTGCTAATGAAATAATTTCCTTTTGATCCATGCCTGCTTAATCCTCTAATAATTTTTTCGCACTCTGTTGGTCTGTGATAAGCACATTTACCAGCTTTCCGACTAGCGCAGCGCGGATAACCTTTTCCTTGTGCGGGCCACCGGTTACCCCTACCACGCGATCAATCTTCTTTAATTCGTCCAGGGTTATACCGATCACCCGGTCGTCCACTTCAGAATGAATGACGCTACCTTTTTCGTCAAAATAGCGCAGACAGATGTCGCCTATCGCACCTTTTTTCATAAGCATCTTCATCTCTTCCTGAGTCAGAATGGTACCATCTCGCATCACTACCGAATCCGGTGTAGGAACGCCGATACCCACAAAGGCAATATCAATTTTGGCAAACATATTAAAGATTTCACGCACATGTGAGTCGCTAAGCACTGCTTGTTTAACCGCGATGTTATCCACAATTCCCGGAACATTCAAGATGGATAACTTTGAACCGATTTGCGCAACCAGACGCCGCAGAATGTAGGTAGCATGCGCTTCCGATTCCGGCATCCCCAAACCACCGATAAGCTGCACCACCTGTGAGTTCTGGCAGTCCATAGCGTGAAGGGCATCTACCATTGCGCGCAGGGTAGTCCCCCATGAAATCCCAATGATGCTCGGGTCACTGACCGCCCTCGAAAAATAATCTGCTGCCGCCACACCTACCTCACGTGATGCTGCAATCTGCGATGAAGGCTCGCTCACATCTATGACAACCGCTTCTTTTAGACCATATTTACTTTCCAGTGCGTCTTCCAGATCAGTGTGAAAACCTGGTTGCGGGATTATATTGATTTTTACAACCCCAACTTCTTCTGCCTGTTTGAGAACACGGGAGACCTTGGGCCGTGAAAGATTCAGCCTTTCGCTGATTTCTTGCTGTGTAAGGGCTTTCTCGTAATATAATTTACTGACTTTTAGAAGGAGCCGGTAGTCAATCGTTTTATTGCGTGGCAAAGGTTTTCTCCTTGTTTTCATTGCCTAATGCACTTTTGTTCATCAATGATTACTTGTGCATTTCTATAATACAGGATATTTAAATGATTGTCAATACCAAATAAGGGTTTTATTACAGGATATTTAATATGGATAGAACAAATCGAAATATTTGGTGGTTTTTGGCATTCACTTTCGGTATTTCATGGGCAGTCGGTCTGGCTATCTTTTTCACAGGCGGCTTGACCAACAGCCCTGAAATAATCAAAGGCACCGGCCTTACGCTGGCGCTGGTACTTTTGGCAAGTGTGTACATGTGGGGTCCGGCCATGGCGCATATCATTACGCGCCTTATTACGAGGATGGGTTGGAAATATGCAAATCTAAAAACCAACCTGAAAAAAGGCTGGCCTTTCTGGCTGATTGGTTGGTTTGCTCCCGGATTATTTACCTTAATGGGTGCGGTTGTTTTCTTCCTGGTATTCCCGGCTTCTTTTGATCCGCAAATGACAATGCTTTCAGAGCAATTAGAAACCGCGGGGGTAGCTGAAGGGCTGATCAATCCTTTTCAGTATGTGATTGGCCAGACCATTGTGGCGTTGCTCCTTGCTCCTTTGCTCAATCTGGTGGCAATCTTTGGGGAAGAATTCGGCTGGCGGGCTTATCTGGTGCCTGCCCTTGCCAAGTTCGGCCGCAGAAAAGCGTTGATACTCTCCGGGTTGATCTGGGGTGTATGGCACTGGCCTGTGATTATGATGGGACACAACTATGGGTTGGGCTATCCCGGTTTTCCATGGCTCGGCTTGTTGGCGACGCTGTGGTTTACGCTGTCTGTTGGCATCTTCTTCGGGTGGTTATCGCTGAAAGCGGAAAGCGTCTGGCCAGCGGTCTTCGCCCATGGTGCCCTGAATGGCATTGCTGCCATCGGTCTGCTCTTCATTAAAGAGCCTTTCTCGATGCTATTAGGACCGTCACCGGCAGGTTTGATTAGCTGCCTGCCCTTTACTATCGTGTCACTGGCTATTCTGCTCACAATGAAGGAAAAAAGGCTAGAAGCAGTCTAGATCAAAGCGACTGCATTAATTTTTCAATAAATTTCGCAGGGCCGTTCTGGTCACAGGATTCAATGACCAGATCGGCGCTCGCCTTGGCGGCCGCTGACCCGTTCTCGACCGCCACACCCAAACCAGCGGCAATCAGCATTTCAATATCATTATCGTAGTCACCAAAAGCCATTACCCCGCTCATCTCAATCCCCAGACTACTTGCCAATCTTTGAATACCGGTAACCTTGGTGATCCCTTTCGGAAGCACCTCCAGTAATTTGGTACTGGTGAAGATGATATCCGATTGGGTTCCCAGGTCTTTTTTAAATCTTTTTTCCAAATCTGCTAGTTTTTGAGGAAAATGCTGTTCAATCACCAGGCATTTATTTACTTCCGTAAAACGGTCTTTGATTGTTTCCCATCGGCCAATCTCCACTATGCCGTAAGTGACCTGATTGTAGATCGGATAAATATCCTCGTTCATTTCTTTCATGATGATGTCGTTGTCAATATAGATCACCAGGTTGCGGTAACTCTCTTCACAGATATCGACTACTCTTTTAATCACATTAGAAGGCAAAACTGATTTGGAAAGGATTTCTCCGTGCCTAGTCTCTATCATGCTGCCATTGGAAAGCACCAGCGGCAGTTCAATTTCCAGGTCATCAGCGATTTGCTGGGTGGCTGGCAGGTTTTTTCCGGTTGCGAGAGTGTAGTTGATCCCATGATCGCGCAGGTTCAATAAGACTTTCCGGGTAAAAGGATCCAGAATATGGCTGGGTCCAACCAAAGTACCGTCAATATCAAAAACGATCAATTTATAGTCGCAAAGGTTTATTTGCAGGGGCGTATTGTCTGGTCGAGGTGTCAATTAGTAAATCCTTTAAATTCATTATTTCCATTACTGATCATTTAATAACCCATCCAGAAATTTTGCAGGTCCATTTTCATCACTCGAAGGAATAGTCATGTTGGCGCTGGCTTTAGCCAAATCTGAACCATTTTCCATGGTAATTCCCAATCCTGCTCCCTCGAGCATCTCAACATCATTGTTCCCATCCCCAAATGTCATTACCTCTTCCAAGCCGATTCCCAGCATCTCCGATAATCTCCGTATGGCGCTGAGTTTTGATACCCCCTTGGGCATCACTTCCAGCATTCCGACCAGGGTGTGGCAATATTCCACATTGTCACCAAGTTCTCGCTTGTAGACTTCTTCCAATTCATAAACCTTGCGCGGGGAAGATCGCTCCACAACCAGGCATTTGTGCGCCTCATTTAGTCTATTCGCGATATTGGACCAATTTCCGATTTCAATCAAGCCAGGTGATCCGTAATCAATCAGCATCTCCAGGTTAAAGTTTTTCCATTTAATATAAATGCCGTCATCCAGATAGATGGCTAGGTCCCAATTCCCCTGCTCGCAGATATTGATGACTTGATTAGTGATCTTAATGGGTAAAACGTATTTTTCAATCTTTTTCCCGTCAACCATTTGCAGCATGCAACCGTTGGAAAGGATGAGTGGAAGTTTTATTCCCAGAGTTTCCGCAAGGGTTTTTACTGCCGGTAAATTCTTACCCGTCGCTAAAGTGAAAGGTATTTTCGCGTCGTGCAGCCTAAGCAAAACGTCTTTGGTGAAAGAGTTTAGATTGTGGTTTGAATCCTGAATTGTGCCATCGATATCAAACACAATCAGCCTGAAATCAGATATTCTTAGTTGCCTGTTCATCAACAATTTTCCGAAAAATTAATAACCAGGCAATTTTACCTGCATATAAAAATAGATGAAATTTATGACATGTTAAGTTCGGTCAATCGCACTTGAACGGTAATATAGTCCTTACCTCTAAGAAACTCAACCTCAACCATGTCGCCGGGTTTATATGAGAATAAAGCATTGACAAACTGGGTTTTTTCATCCAAAGAGATATTACCTATGCGCAATATAATATCACCGGTAGTAATTCCCGCCCTGGATGCAGGAGAGTTATTTCCGATTCTCACTACATAAGCGCCCCATTCTACCGACAAGTTATAGCGCTGCGCAATAGATGGATTGATATGCTGGATCTGGACGCCCATATATGGTCGAGCAAAGTACCCCTTTTGAATAATCTGTTCGGTAATTAACCTTGCTGTATTTGAGGGAATGGCAAATCCCAGTCCTTCCGCAATCGCCGAGCCCATTCCGTCACCGCGTACCACCAGGGTGTTAATGCCAACCACCTCTCCGGTCAGATTCACCAGCGGGCCGCCCGAATTGCCGCTGTTAATGGCCGCGTCAGTCTGGATGAGGTTTTCCATTTCGTAACCACTACCTGTGTCCAACATTCGCCCTGTGGCACTGATAACGCCCACAGTCACGCTGTTGCGAAAATCGCCCAGAGGTGAACCAATTGCAATAACCGATTCCCCGGGTTTCAGAATATCGGAATCACCCAAAACGGCAACGCCGGGCATTTGACCCTCGGTTTTGAGTACTGCCAAATCAGCAAACACATCGGTACTGATTATTTTGGCAGGAATTGTTGTCCCATCGCTCAGGATCACTTCAACCTGGTTTACTTTTTCAACAACATGATTATTTGTTACGATGTAACCATCGCTGGTGACGATAAATCCGCTCCCGCTCACTTGCTGGTCGTCTGACATACCGAAAAAGGTTTGTTGGCCAGGAATAACGCCTACTACCTTTACAACCGAAGGTTCTACTTTTTCAACCACCCGGGTAATCATTGTATTGATATCAGTAGTAGAAACCGAAATATGGCTGGCGGGCTGTTCGACTGATGCTTTTGACTGGATAACCTGGGGCGCAGCTGTTTGGATATTCATGCGAGAATAAATATATGTTCCGCCAACATAAGCACCTAATGCCGCGCTTGCGAAAACCAGAAAAATAATTGCAAAAATTATGGCTGCTTTTTTCAAGTTTTATTTCCTACCCTAATTTAAGCACAATTTTTAAGGCTGCGGGTAAGAAGAATGTAAAAACAGGAAATAAAAATGTGGAGGTACACTATGCTGTATCTCCACAATTATTTAAGAAAAATTGTTATTTTTAAAGAACCGGGTTAATTATATTCTATTTACCAGCTGGACCAAGCAGATTCGCCAGTTCTTCCATCTGAGAGGAATGAGCCAATACGATAACCTCATCTGCCGACCGGAAAACAAAGTCGCCATGTGGAATAACCATGCCTTCACGCCGCAATAATGCGACGATCACGCATTGATCCGGCAAATTCACATCACCCAACCGCTTACCAACAATAGAAGCCTGTGGGTCAACTTTCTCCTCCACAATGGAATATTGCCCTTTGCGCAGTTTTAACAGGGTAACCATATCACCCATGGACATTTCTTCCAGAATAAGGTGCCCAATCAATTCCGCCTGATTCAGCGCCACATCTACTCCCATATCAGGTGTAAACAACCAGGCATTCTTGGGGTTATTAACTCTGGCGATTACCCGCGGGACATTGAATTCGTAACGTGCGATGCTGGTTACCACCAGATTCGCTTCATCACTGCCTGTCACGGCCGCAAGCACATTCATATTATGAATACCGGCAGATTCCAGAACATCTGGATCGGTGCCGCTGCCGCTGACCACGTTTTTCTCACCCAGCTCGCGGTGTAATCGTTCGTGTTCTCCCCGATTGATCTCCACCACTGTCACTTCATGCTTTTCCTTTAATAAGAAATCAGCCAGAAACGTACCAACTTTGCCGCCGCCAATAATCATGACTTTCATGGTTTTTCCTCCAATCCTTACGCCAGAAGTTCTGCCAAACGGTCTTTGTGATCTTCCGTTACCGCCAGATGAACCATGTCGCCGAATTCGAGCACAGTGGATGGGGTTGGCATGAAGGTTTTGCCGTTACGGGTGATAGAAATAGTTGCCACTTTTCCTGGAATATCCAGCATGGAAACGGGTTTTTTTGAAAGCAAGTTGGCAACCTCAATTTCGACTATGCTCACACCTCCGCCGCCCAGCCGGGTTAAGGTGTTAAGACCTGAAAATGTCAGTAATTCTGACATCCTTGCGGATGAAATCGCTACCGGGGAAATTGTCGGGATTCCGAGCCGCCTGTAAATATCTGCCTTGCGGGGGTCATAAATACGCGCTGCGACTCTTGGAACCCGGAACACCTGTTTGGCGATCCGGGCTGCCACCACATTGGCCTCATCACTCTCCATCACCGCCGCCAAAGCGTCTGCTTTTTCAATACCGGCTTCAATTAGCACTTCCCGGTCAAAACCGATTCCGGTGATGGTTTTAAATTCAAGCCCTTTTCCCAGGCGTTCAAATGCGAGCGGGTCTCTGTCAATCACCACCACTTCATTACCCCGCACCTTAAGATCTCGAGCCAGTCCTGATCCCAGTCTTCCACAGCCGATGATAATTACCTTCATATCATCCTCCTTATGCAGGATTTAAAAAATATACTGATTTGTCTATTGTGATTATGCACTTTTTTTCCTAATACGCAATATCCATTTTCTGATTTCATCTGTAATGATTAATGAAGGAATCATACCGATCAATATTAGCCAATATTTCGCCTCAAAAGGTCCAGTACCAATAAAATTATTGAAGACCGGCATGTAAATAAACATCAAAATGATAACCACCTCGGTAAGTATACCGATCCAAATCATCTTGTTATTAAACAATTGCAATTTAAAGACCGATACTTTTTCGGACCGCTGCGCGAACAGGTTGCCGATTTGCGTCATCACAACAGCGGCAAGCGCAATGCCGGTCGCGGCGCGATAAATATGCCCTTCATCCGGTAGATCTAGCCATTGACCCCAATACCCTTGCGTCCAGTAGAAGTAATAAAAAGCGATCATGGTCATCAAACCCTGAACAGCTCCAAGGATCAAATATGCTCTCCGAAGCATTGAGGAGTCAATTACATGCTGGTTTAAACTGCGCGGAGGGCGTGACATCATACCCGGCTCGGGTGGTTCAGCGCCCAAGGCTAGCGCCGGAACCATATCGGTACCCAGGTCAATGGATAAAACATGCATAACATTCAAAGCAAGAGGGATACGACCGGCGGTAAAAGCATAAAGGATGAATGGAACTGCTTCGGGTGCGTTAGAAGTAAAGATATATGTACAGAATTTCTTAATGTTTGCGTAAACTGCCCTGCCTTCTTCAATGGCATTGACAATGGAAGCAAAATTGTCATCTGTCAGAATCATGGAAGCGGCTTCTTTGGCAACATCGCTGCCAGTCAATCCCATGGCAACTCCGATATTGGCTTTCTTCAAAGCGGGTGCGTCATTGACCCCATCACCGGTCACCGCCACAATGTTTCCGAGTTCCTGAAGAGCGGTCACAACCTGTAGTTTATTTTCCGGCGCCACACGCGCGAAAATGACCTCATCCTTAAGAGCTTCCTTTAGCTGATCAACACTCAGGTTATTTAATTCATAGCCCGTAATGATGCGGGGGTTATTTCCGCGCACAATACCAACGCGCTTTGCGATACTTTCGGCTGTCAAGCCGTAATCACCGGTGATCATGATGATCCTGATTCCGGCTGTATTGCATTTTGCGACAGCCTCAGTTACTTCGGGCCTCGGCGGGTCCATCATTGCGATTAAACCAAGAAGGACCATACCTTTTTCAACTGAATCAGGAGTATATTCCACGACAGACTCGGGTAATTTCCTTTGGGCTACAGCCAAAACACGCAATCCATCCTGCGCGAACTGGTCATTCACTTTTATTATTTCAATACGCTCATCCTGTGTTAGGGTGATTTCCTTGCCACCGCTCATAACTGATTCACACAGGTCTAACACTTCTTTGGGTGCACCCTTAATAAAAGCAATCCTGTTTTTTAATAAAGTGTTTTTATTATGTGTGGAGGTTTGGTACTCTGCCGGTAGGTGAATCGTTGCCATACGTTTGCGTTGGGAATCAAATGGAATCTCATGAATACGCGGATAGCAGCTCTCAATCTCCTGTGTATCAAGGCGAGCTTTATTCAACAGGGTCCGCAGACAGCCTTCGGTTGGATCCCCCAAAACCTGCCAGCGGCTTTTTTTACCATCCTCGGGTGCGATCAGGCGGGAGTTATTGCACAGGTTGGCAGCAGTAACCAACAGCATTAATTCTGCGTTCTCATCAGAAACAATCTTCTTGTCCTCCGTAAGAATTTCACCTTTCGGCTCATATCCAGTGCCGGTCACAGTCAGAACTCGCCCAATCTCAGTAGGCAAATTGGTCTTACGCAAACCTGTTGGAATCCATAAATTTCGGACGGTCATTTCGTTCTGGGTCAAAGTGCCAGTCTTATCCGTACAGATAACAGTCGTACAGCCCAGAGTCTCGACCGCTGAAAGTTTCTTGATTAAAGCATGCCGCTTGGCCATACGCTGCGTGCCCATCGCCAAAGCAAGTGTTACTGTAGGAAGCATTCCTTCTGGTACAAAAGCTACGATCATACCCATGCTAAAGATAAAACTTTCAGCAAAAGTGATTCCTGCAAAAAGCACTGCAATAACAAAAAAAACCACCCCAACCCCCACAGCAATAATTGTCACAATTTTAGTGGCATTTTTCATTTCAATCTGCAGCGGGCTGAGTTCTTCTTTCATTTCCTGGGTCAGGTGGGCGATCTTTCCAAATTCTGTGCCCATGCCAGTGTTAACCACCACTGCCTTGCCAGTACCGGTAGCTACACTGGTACCTGCAAAAACCATATTGGGTAGTTCAGTGTAGGTAATCCCATTCTGTGGCACAGCATCCGCGGTTTTCGTTACCGGGCGCGATTCTCCCGTCAAGGTGGACTGGTTGGCGCGCATAACCGCCGTTTCCACCAGGCGGCAGTCGGCTGAGACATGATCGCCTTCAGACAATAAAACTACATCCCCAGGCACCAGTTCTTCAGTTTGGATTTTCTGTTCGTTACCGTCACGTAGTATCCTTGCGTATGTTGGCAGAAGTTTCTTAAGAGCTTCTGTTGCCTTTTCTGCGCGGTATTCTTGCCAGAAACTGAATGCGCCATTGATCACATTGACCATCCAGATAGCAATGGTTAGCTGCGGCATTTTCGCGATGATGCCCACAATACCACCCACCCACAGCAAAATTGCCATCAGATGGGTAAAGTTTTTAAGTAATTTAATAAGCGGAGATTTTTTCTTCGCTTCGGCCAGCTTGTTCGGCCCATACTGCGTTAATCGGGTTTGGGCTTCATCGGCTGTCAACCCATATTCACGGGTTGAAAGAACAGAATAGATTTCTTTTGGTGGCAGGGAATAGATAGTTCTTGGGGAAATATCAGGATCCAAGCCGCTTAAAGGAAACGGCTTTTCGTTTTTCATTTTGATATTATTTTTACCTCTTCACAAGGTCAACAATTCTATCATCAATTAAATTTCACAAAAGAACTTTAAGCATTTTTTAAGGCTTGTTCGTTTCGCTATCATTAAGCCATTTAATCAGCGTTGACATACGATCGTGGTGTGACCCCTTCCAATAAATATTTCCACAATTCTCACAGCGCTTAAAAATATCAAAGTATTTTTTGGTTTTTGTCTTTAGTTGATCAATGATCTCCTGCTTTTTTACGTTTAGCAGTAATCCATTACATGTGATGCAGCGAGTGAATGGCTTAAAGGATGAAAATAGGTCAAACCTGTTAACAACGGCCAGCAGTTGTTGCCGTGGGTCGCGCGTGGTTATCAAAAAACCATGAGTTATCAGGTCTCGTTTTAACAGCCCCCGGTCGCGGGTTAAGAGAATACGTTTTTCATCCACCGAAATTGAAGCGAGTTCTTCGTCCGTAAAATCATTACGATAAAGCGTATCAAATCCTAGCATACGCAAATAGGCTGCCAGACGCCCCAGGTGCCCATCCAAAATAAATCGCGGCTCTCGTAAGGGTGAAGGCCGCAAATGAGTCAGTGCTGTGATATTTAAGGTTTCAAATACCGGATAAACTGAAATCAATTCCCTTTCTTGCGGAATATACGAGAAATCCACCGAACTACCATTCACAATGATGAGATCAACCTCCGTATGGGGAATGCCTTGTGATTCAATCAAATGCTTTACAGTCTGGCGTCCTTTGAATTCCTGCCGGATATCCTTAAATCGTTTGTTCGGTGGCAAGAGATCATTTAATTCCGCATAAAATCGAAAATTTGCGATTGTCATTTTGACCTTTAATAAATCAATAATTTATTATGACTCAATAATTAACTTAAAGGGTATTTATTAATCCTTTAAAACCATAGCAATGTGCCAACCTGACCGACATCCTTCCTTACAATTCCAAATCCAAAATTTATGGCAGAACTGGATCAGCGACACAATGCGCATTGTTATTGCATTTGTTCCGGTGGATAATGAAAACACCATGCTGCTGATCCGCACATATCAGAAGGTTATCAGGATTCCACTGTTCAGGGAAATTTTCAATTTTTCCAGCAGGATTGGCAGTTTTATTATTGAACGTCAGGATCGGCGGGTGGTTATTACACAGCGTCTGCTGCGGGCTTACAACCGCATGGGTGAAACCCTGCTGCGCGGCGATGCGCCTGTGACACTTTACCGTAGAAAGCGCGACGAGTTGATCAAAGCCGCCGAGAAATCCGCGGAAAAGATTTAAACCTTATCCGCATGCTCTCTGATTAAATCGAGCAGTGCCTTGGCAGATCTTTCAGGGCCTGTTATCTCCATGCCTGGAATACCAAGCATGGTGCGTAATTGCCCGACAAATACACCCTGGTCAAACATGTCTTTAAAATATGCCTGGGCTAATGGCTCATGGAGATCTTTAAATTGAGTCGGACCAAAGATATTGGCGTAATAGGTTTCTACCAGCCCTTTGGAGGTTGTGGTGCCTTTACTCATCACCGCGCCCCGCCGGAAAATATCCAGAGCGCTGTGAAGTTCTTCAAATCGTTGAATGACCTTGTGATCCTGGTCAACCTCTTCATAATTGTTGGCATAGAGTACGCAGTCCAATTGAACGCCTTCCATAATATATTCATAGCGCGTAACCGGCATTACCACGCGCGCATTAACCTGGCCGGGATTCATAATGATGGTACGGTCAATTTGACCCAGCGCATATCCCGAATGAAGATCATCCAGCCGCACGAATGCACCCATTTCAGTACCGAATCCAATCAGCCGGCCTTCCTTATTATGGCCTAATGAGCCCATGTCGTCGGCAATAATCGTCAGGTCTTCAATTTCGTCACTGGCAATGGAACGCAGCGCTTCGAGTGATTCGGATTTCCCCGCGCCAGTATCACCGATGATCAGAGTGGTGAAGGGTTTTCGGTCTCGCAGGGTAATCTGTACCATAGCTCCATGAAAGGGCAGGAAACCGTTCTTCATGCGAATGATATTATGCAAGGTCAGTATCATTTTCTTCAGGTAACCGAAGTAGGCGAATTCGTTTTTCATCGGCACTGAGGCGATAAAAATGTCATTTTCATTATCATCAAAGAATACCGTTTCATTACCATTAACAGAAAGCGCAGATTCCGGCGGCGCGCCATAGATGTATATTGCATCCGGTTTCCTGTTAAGGTCGTTTGGATCTGCCAGCTCAAACAGGTTAGACATAGCAAAACCAAGCTCAAAAAAATTGAGCGGAAAATAGACCATTACAAGCAATGGCCCAACAAGAGCCGGGTAACATAGCCATTCCTTGGGATTTAGTTTTAATCCATTTAAAGGATTTTGGTCTGTCTGTGCAAACATACCCGAACGTTTGTTCATTGGTGTATTAAAGATCATGGGTGGGTAAATGAGTACCTGGGTTATGATAAAAATATCCTTTAAAACATCATAAGCTCCGGCGGGATAGGATATTTCTTTGGGCAAAGTGATTGCGCCAATTTCCGCACCCGCGCTCACTTGTCGGTAAATTTTGGGGTGGTTGCCGGTAATGTTTTCTTGGATATTGCGATAAGTACTGCGCACCAGGTGCATCAGGCTTTCCACCATGTCATTAAACGTCCGGTAAGGGCGTTTATCCAGTCGGTCAAATACGGAATCACAGATCACCAGGCGGTGCAGACTGCGCCAGTAGTTGTAAAACTGTTCCACAAATTCATTCAATAGCATTGCGTCGCGGAAAAATACCTCTGAACCATCCACCAATTTCTTAACCTTCTCAGCCGGTAAGGAATTGAGGTAATAAAACGTCTCCTGCAGCAATTTGATCTGATTTTCTGAAAAATCCTTTTCAGGGAAAATATTCAATAGTTTGGATTGGTGCCGTTTGAGGCTTCCAAGATAGGCATGGTAAAAGGCTTCAAACGGGTCGCTGGTCAGCAGCTCTTCCGACGAATTGCACAGACGATTGTGGACGCGCAGGATAAATTTATCCGGAAAGAAATGAAAGGACCCGTTTTCCATGTTTGTTCTCTCTTATCGTGTATTTAATTTCTAACTATAACATGGCTGAGAGAATCTGTCCCTCTTCAAAGGGAAAGATATCTAATAATTTATTAATCCTATTTGACTGGTAATAAGTCATAATTGAAATAGATAAATTTTCAGGAGAAAAAAATGAGTATTAAAAGAATTTTCCCTATTTTTGCTTTACTAATTGTCGCCAGTATTTCCATCACCGCATGCAGCCCTAAAACAGCGCCCGATCAGCCCGCATCAACGCCAACTGAAAAGCCCTCTGCACAACCTACCGTAAATCCCTTCAACCCATCCAGCCTGGGGGATTGTTATAACCCCTTTAATCCAGTCATGGAAGGAAAAGTCTGGAAATATGCGATGGTTTCAGGTGATATTACCAGCGCGTTGGAAATCTCCTATAAAGATGTAACTCCTTCTTCTTTCACATCCGTCCAAAAATTCCCGGACATCAGTACGGAAGTTCAATGGACCTGCAGCCCGGATGGGATATTATCAAACCAATTCGTTAATATGAGCATTCCCCAAGTACCAGAACTCACATATGAAACACTGGAAGTAAAAGGTGTTGTTTTCCCGAAAGAAAATTTATGGCAAGTAGGTTATTCCTGGACCACTGAATACCTTATAAAGGTGAAATACACAAGCGGCGATACAATCTTTGAAGGTGAAGGCGTAGTAAACGTAGCTAATGTTATCTTGGCAGTTGAACCTGTGACAGCCGTTTCGGGCACATATAATGATGCATTCCGCGTAGATGCGACAGGAAATATAAAGATGAGTATTATGGGCGCTGAAAACACCTTACCGATTACTTTTATCAATTGGTATGTCAGAGATGTTGGACTGGTGAAGAGTGTTTCAACAGATCCAACGCTCTCCTACTCAATGGAATTAACTTCACTGGAGTAACTATGGACCGCGACCTTCTTCTGTCGGTTTTTCTTTCAGTCATTCCTGAAAAAGCATATCAGGACTGGCTCGATAGTGCCGCCCATTCCGCATTTACCGGCAGCTCTGCAGAAATAGACGCGGTGCTTGGCGGTAAATTTTCAGCTTGGGAAGGTTATATATGGGGAAAAACCCTGGAACTAACTCCAGGAAGACGCATCCGGCAGGCATGGCGCACAAGCGAGTTTTCGCATGATTCCCCCGATTCAATCCTCGAAGTCCTTTTTGAGCCGGACGGTGAGGGAACGCGCCTGACCCTGATCCATACTGCGATTCCGGATAACCAGGCGGATGAATACGAAAAGGGATGGGAAGAATTCTATTTTGAACCAATGCGAAGATATTACAAAAGCAAGTCAGAGTAATTTGTGAATTAGCTTTCGGCAGCAGGAATTTCAAGCAGCGCATTCAAAGATGCGCTGCTTGATTAAGAGGGGTATATCATGGCGGATTATTTCTGTAAAATTTGGGAAAGGAACAGCCTGGTCCTATCGCTCTGAGGGTTGTTAAAAAGGTCCTCAGGTGTATTGCGTTCCACGATACGGCCGTAGTCCATGAAGATTACTTCATCAGCCGCAGCGTTGGCAAAACCCATCTCATGCGTCACGATCGCCATAGTGATGCCTTCTTTGGCCAGCAGCAGCATCACATCAAGGACTTCCTTGATCATCTCCGGGTCAAGCGCGCTGGTGGGTTCATCAAAGAGCATCAATTTAGGCGTCATAGCTAAAGCCCGCGCGATAGCCGCGCGCTGTTGCTGACCTCCAGAGATCTGCGATGGCAGTTTATCAGCCTTGTCGGCAATGCCTACTTTGTGAAGCTGCTCCATCGCTATAGCATCGGCTTCCTTTTTATTGGTTTTTTTTACAACGCGCTGCGCCAGGGTGATGTTTTCCATTACAGTAAGATGCGCGTAGAGATTGAAGCTCTGGAATACCATACCTATCTCCGCGCGGTGGCGGTTCAGGTCCTTTTGGTCCGTGGTCAGCTTTTCACCCATGAACCAGACTTCACCTGAGGTGGGTGTTTCAAGATAGTTCATGCAGCGCAGCAAGGTGGATTTACCTGAACCGCTTGGGCCAATGATTACCACAACCTTGCCCTGCGAAATGCTCAGGTTGACGTCATCTACGGCGTGAAGATCACCAAACCATTTGTGCAGGTTCTTTACTTCGATCAGTACAGGAAGCCGGCTACTGTCCATTCGGCGAGATCCGTTTCTCGATCAGTTTGACAACCATTGAAAGCATGAGGGTCATGGTTAGATACATGACTGAAAGCGTTGTGTAAGCCTCCGGAAAGCGGAAGGAATGCCCGGCATAAAGTCGCGCGATTTGGGTAACGTCACGCACAGCCAATACTGATACCAGAGAAGAGTCCTTCAGCATTGCAATAAAGTCATTTCCGATGGCCGGTAATACATTGCGGATTGCCTGCGGCAGAATCACATGGCGCATAGCCTGGCCATGGCTCAGTCCTTGCGAGCGTGCCGCTTCCATCTGCCCAACAGGAACCGATTGGAAGCCGGCACGGAAAATTTCAGCTGAGTAAGCGCCGTATGTGATTGAAAGAGCAATAATAGCGCGCAGGCTCATTGAAACTGCACGATTATTGGCTGCTGCCAGCATATTTCCGATACCCGTTAATCCAAGTCCGGACAACTTTGTGCCCAATTGACCCACAAGGTCTACCGCTCCCGGTACTAGTACTAATGCGATGAAAAAGATGGAAACCAGCATGGGGATACCGCGCATCGTTTCCACATAAAAAGTAGCTATGTTTTGTGACCCGATGTTCTTGGAAACACGCCCCAAACCGGTAACCAAACCAATAATCAGAGAAATTGAATATGAAATCAGGGTGATGGTCAGCGTCACCCCGATACCGGCGCGAATTGTGGAAAAAGCTTCGTTAAATGATGGTGATTTCGCGATCAGGTACAGAGTAGTCGCAATAATCAATCCAATCGCTGCCAACCACCAGGGAAACGAAGCCAGCCTGGTACGTAACCTTTGTTTTGTTAATTCCTTCAGGGCAACTTTACTGGTTGCCGTTGCTGGATTTTGTAATGCCATGATTGTCCTCTTTTTTTCATGGCTGGCTGGAAATAGACCAGCCAGCCAAAATTTTGTAGTACTTATTCGCTGTAAGTAACTTCTTTGATGTCGTCATAAGTGACTTTGAAATCAGGCCCAAAAAACTTTAAGTTGACCTTATTCATAAAGCCATCATTAATCATCGATTGAATCGCTTTGTTGAATGGTTCTACCAATTCACTTCCGGTTGGGAATACAAATCCGAGTTGGTCGCTGGAGATGGATGGACCGACTAATTCAACCTTATCAGCATTTTCTCCAACATATCCCAGTCCAATCACTTCGTCCAGGATTACCGCGTCAATATCGCTACTGATCAATGCCTGAATGGCAAAGGGGAATTGTTCAAAACCTTTTACGCGGGATTCGGGTAAATACTTCAAGGCTGTTTCCATGTTGGTTGTGGCTGACTGTGTACCCATCACCAGGTCAGGATTCGTGGTAAATTCTTCAATAGAAGTGAAGCGGTCTTCACCTTTTCTCACAAGAAGCCGCTGCTGGATGTTAACATAACCCATTGAGAAGTCTGCGATCTCCTCACGCTCAGCATTGATCGTAATACCATCGCCAGCCACGTCATACAGCCCATCGGCTACTGACGGGATCAACGCATCCCATGAGATTTCCTGGTAAACAGGTTTGCAATGCAGCCGTGTGCAAATTTCAGGGATTACTTCATAATCCCATCCACCTGCTTTTCCGGTCTTGCTGTCAATATAATTGAAAGGCAGGTAGGCGTTTTCCACCGCCACGGTAACCTCACGGCAATTCAGGTCCACCAGTGCCTTTTCAGCGCTTCCCAGGCATTTGAATTCCGGGATACCCTTGGCAGGAGCGCCCTGCCCACCGCACGCTGAAAGTATCAGCGCGCCAACCAATAAACTTACTAAAGTAAAATTCTTTCTCGTAAACATGTCTTCTCCTCGTTTGCTTTATTAATATCTTTTAAAATTCTTTATATACTGATTTCATGTCTTTAAATAAATAACACGGTCAATTCCCCAAGGTACCAATTTCATTGTTTTGGTTTTAATTTTTTCATAGCGTACCTCCGTATAAATTTCTGCAGATAAAGAAAAAAGCCTTTCACTTCCGAAAGGCTTTCTACGTTTATCTCCAGCACATGTTATCCATGAATACCTAGGGCAAAACGCCGCACCTCCCGAAAGGAGTCGGTTCACAATGTAGTTTAGCTTTTGGTAGCCGGTACTCTAACATGATAGTTTTTTATATCATACTTATGACATATGTCAAGGTTTTTCGAGCATTTCATCATAAGGGATTCTACTCGACACAAACTTTTCAATTAGAGGAATAATGGTTTCGACTATAATACTTGTTACTACAACATGACATACAGGAGAATCAATGGTTCTGGATGCGCAAAATCCGATTCCGTTATATTTTCAGTTAAAAAGTATTCTCGAAGAGCTAATCGGTTCGGGTGCCCTCAAACCTGGGGATAAAATCCCATCCGAGAATAAACTTTGTGAATTATATAAAATCAGCCGCACCACCGCCCGCCAGGCGATAACAGAACTGGTTAACACCGGAAAAGTTACACGTACCCAGGGGCGTGGTACCTTTGTCTCCCAGTATCCGATAAACCGGCCGCCCTATCGTCTGACAGGTTTTTCGGCGGATATGATAAAACAGGGTTTTCACCCGAGTTCCAAACTACTGGAATTTAAAGTGATCATGCCTGGTCCTGAAATTGCCAAGATGCTGCGTATCGGTCCGTCAGAAGCAGTCATTTTCATTAATCGCTTAAGGTATATCGATGGGCAAGTAATGGGGATTGAATATACCTACATGCCCTTTGACAATTTTTCAGGATTAATGGACGAGAACCTTCAAGATAATTCCTTATACGAGACATTAATAAATAAATTTGATACTGTACCCACCCGTGCTGTAATCACTTTTGAAGCAATTAATTGTAAAGATGAAATGTGTGAATTGCTGAATTCAGCAAAAGATACCCCACTTCTGCACATCAGCGAAATCACATTTGACCAGAATGATCGCCTGTTCGAGTATACAATGACCTATTATCGAGGTAACCTCTATACCTTTCACACAGAAATCAATAAGCAACAGAATGAAATTCTGCGAATTGTAAGAAAAGACATCCCTCATGATTTGAATGAAGAATTCCCTAACAAGTAATTAATAAATTCATCTTAACTTTATTTAGAACGCTGTGTTAACATAATAAAAAATGACACTTCAATCTATCATTAATAGTCGTTTGGGTATTGGGCTAATTCTCGGCATTGGCAAACTCATCCCGCCCAAGGTAGGATTCGAGTTGGCTGATTGGGTCGCGATGAAAATCGCGTCCCGAAAAGAATCCCAAATGGTCCGTTCCTTGCGCGCCAATCAATGGGTTGTTACCGGGCAAAAATTATCCACCGAAGAACTCGACGCGCAGGTTTTGGATACCTTTCGCCATATTGCGCATGTCCAATATGACCTGTATCACAATCTTGATAACCACCAGGCTACCCTTGATCGAATGATTTTATGCCCGCAACTTGTTGGCCTTCTTAATTCTCGCATGGGCGGTAATGAAGGCACATTAATTCTTGCTCCACATCTCAGTAATTTTGACCTTGCTGGACGAGCGATGGCGCTCAATGGTTACAACATCCAGGTTTTGTCATACCCTCAGCCGCACGGTGGTTACCAATGGCAAAACCGCTTGCGTAAAGATATTGGTATTGAAATTTCTCCTATGTCCACCGAAAGCCTGCGCCGTGCCAAAACCAGGTTGAAAGATGGCGGATTTGTGATCAGCGGTCTTGAACGCCCTCTGGTTGATACAAATTACCACCCAAAATTCTTTGGATATCCAGCACCGGTGCCGGTTTTTTATGTTCGTCTGGCACTACAAACCAATTCAGCAATTCTCATAATTGCCTGTGTTGGCACTCCGGAAGAAAATTACACCCTGGAGTGTTCAGACCTGATCTATTTAAAACCTGATGATGATCCGCTGCGGGAAATTGAAAGGAACGCGGAGAAAGTGCTGAAAGCTGCTGAACCGTTTATCCGTAAGCACCCGGAACAGTGGGCAATGACCTATACGGTTTGGCCTTTCGCGCTTAATAAAATGCCCTAAAAACCTTTTAAAGATACAATATACTTAACCTATGGCAAAGAATAAAAAAGAACTTAAAAAGATTGAAAAGCATCGCCGGGTCAATGATATCCTCCTTGGATTTCTGGAAAGGCCGGCAATCGCGTGGCTGGTAAAACATCTTCCCAATTGGGTCACTCCCGATCACCTCACATTTTTTGGCTTTGCTTCCGCATTAATGATCGGCCTTAGTTATTACCTGACCAGTTTTGACAAGAATTTTCTGTGGCTTGCCAACCTGGGTTTCTTGTTTAATTGGTTTGGCGACAGCCTGGATGGCAATCTGGCGCGCTACCGTAAAATTGAACGGCCCAGTTATGGCTTTTTTATCGACCATACCATTGATACCATCAGCGAGGTAAGTATTTTTATCGGTATTGGTCTTTCACCCTATGTCGATTTGAATCTGGGATTGCTCGCGTTAATTGGATATCTTTGCATGGCCAATCTGGTATATATCACCACTTCGGTCAAGGGTGTTTTCAAGATTTCTTATGGTTCGCTTGGCCCCACTGAAGTGCGGGCAATTGCGATCATTTCGAATATTATCGTTTATTTTCTCGGCAATCCCCAAATTTATTTCCCGGGATTTTCCTTTTCCTTATACAACGTCATAATCATCTGCATTATCATCCTGCTGTTCTTTTTCTTCTTTTACACCACTATTACCGAGGGGGTTCAGCTCGAACGTCTTGACCGCGAGAAATGGTCGAAGAAATTAAATGACAACGATTCCTCAAATGGCTGATTATTTAAAAGACCTCTAAAACGGATAGAACTGAAAAGTATAGTTGTGGAATTATCCATGCGGGTTAATCCGGTTTATAATTGTCTGGTTAATTTCGTATTTATATTAAGGAGAACAGGATGATTGTTACCACCAAAAAACTTTTTGAAGCTGCTTATGGCAAATATGCCATCGGTGCTTATAACATCAATAACATGGAACAGGCTATGGGGTTGTTCCAGGGCTGTATCGACAGTCAGGCGCCTTTTATCATTCAAATCAGCAAAGGCGCGCGCGATTATACCAATAAACTTATGCTTGAAGGAATGATTCGAGCCGCGAACGATGTTTTTCCGGATTCCATTTTTGCAGTGCATCTCGATCACGGTGATGAGGAAGCCTGCTACGATTGCATCGCGAGCGGTTTCTATAGTTCCGTCATGATTGACGCCAGCCACGAACCATATGAAAAGAATATTGAAATCACCAAACACATCGTGGATGCTGCGCATGCCAAAGGTATCGTGGTGGAAGCTGAACTCGGGCAACTTGGCGGTGTTGAAGAACACGTAAGTGTATCGGAAGAAAAAGCTAAACTAACCAACCCCGAACAGGCAAAGGATTTCGTTGACCGCACCGGCTGCGATTCACTGGCTGTTGCCATCGGCACCAGCCACGGCGCTTTTAAATTTAGCGGTTCCCAGTCACTTCACTTTGACGTTCTTGAACAAATCCAGAAAAAGCTGCCCGGTTTTCCATTGGTCATGCACGGTTCCAGCTCCGTTCCACAAGAGGAAGTTGAACGCATCAATAATGCCGGCGGCAAGATCCTGGGAGCCAAGGGTGTTGACGCAACTCAATTTAAAAAAGCAGCGCTCCTGGGCGTGACCAAGATCAATATCGACACCGACGGACGCCTGGTCTGGACGCGCGTTCACCGTGAATTCTTCCGCGACCATCCCGAAGGGTTCGACCTGCGTAAACCCGGCCAGATTTTCATAAAAGAATACGCCACATTTATCGAGCAAAAGAACACCTATCTGGGCAGCGCTGGCCAGCTTGGCGCGGTACGCAAACTGGTGTCATAAATTCAGCGGTTTATAATCAATAAAGGGATTCGGCTGAATGAAATTCGCCAGGTCCCTTTTTTCATGCCTGTCTTCAGGCTCAATGAATATATAATACACATTGTAAATAATCAAACAGAAAGAAAAGTGCAATGCAAAAGAAAAATTACTTAATTGATATGGACGGCGTCCTGGTCAGTGGCAAGAAATTAATCCCAGGCGCTGATACCTTTATCGAATCACTAAAGAGCAAAGGAATCAAGTTTCTGGTCCTCACCAATAATTCCATTTACACACCGGTAGATTTGGCGCACCGCCTGAAAATTACAGGTTTGGAAATAAACCCTGAACAGATATTTACTTCAGCCTTGGCTACCGCCGCGTTTATGAAATCCCAGAAAGAATCCGGCAATGCCTTTGTTATCGGTGAAAGCGGGCTTAATGTAGCCATTCATAACGCCGGTTATATCCTCACACCCGATGCGGCCGACTTTGTAGTGCTGGGCGAGACCTTTGATTACAATTTCCACCAGGTAACCAAAGCCGTTCGTCTCATTCTCGGTGGTGCTTCTTTCCTGGCCACCAATCCCGACCCCACCGGCCCGTCTGAAGCTGGTATTGTTCCGGCCTGCGGGGCGATGGCCGCGCTGATCGAAAAAGCCAGCGGACGCTCACCTTTCTACTGTGGCAAACCGAATCCCTTTATGATGCGCTCCGCATTGAACTACCTGGGAGTGCACTCCGAAAATACCGTAATGATCGGCGACCGCATGGATACTGATATCGTCGCTGGGTTACAGAGCGGTATGGAAACAATTCTCGTTTTAACCGGTATGACCACACCCAAGCTCATTGAAGAGTTCCCGTATCGTCCAACCCATGTGGTCAAATCTGTCGCTGAAATCGAGATTTAAAGCAGTAACTGGTTGCTTTCAAAATCCGCATGGTAAGACAGCGGATTTATATTTTTAAATCTTCAATTCTTGTTTCCTGTTTATAATCATCAGAAAACAAATCATCAGCAAGGAAAATTCTTTGAGCTTTACAATTGAATTTCAACCCTTAGGCATCCGCCTGGTGTGCAGCGAACCACTCACCCTGTTGGATGCCACCCATCAGGCAGGCATTAACCTGCGTTCTGACTGCGGCGGAGCGGGGATCTGCGGTAAGTGTGCCGTCCAGATTTTTCCTTCGCTAAAGGAAAATCCTTTAACGGAGACCGAAATAACATTTCTTACGGATAATCAACTGGCCGAGGGGCAGCGACTTGCATGCGAAACAATTGTTGACAGTAACCTTAAAGTTATGATTCCTTCTGGGTCAGTCATCAAAGGACAGGTACTGCAGGTGGAAGGCAGCCAGAAGTTAATCCACCCTGATCCATTGGTAATCCAAAAAATGGTCAGTTTGAAAGAGGCCGCCTTAAACGATCTCGCTTCAGATTTCTCCCGGCTTCAGCAAGCGGCAGACAACAAACCATTAAGCGCCAATCTGGAGGTTATTCGCCAGATTCCCGCATTACTGCGCAATAATAGCTGGCAGTTAAATCTTCTAATTCGGGAAAATGAGCTTTTTAATGTAACAGATCAACTTCTCCCGCAGCTTCTCGGCCTAGCTGTGGACGTGGGCAGCACCAAGCTGGCCTGTTATTTAATGAACCTCGAAACGGGCGAAGTACTGGCTACCAAGGGTGCCCCCAATCCGCAGATCGCTTACGGAGAGGATATTATGGCGAGGATCGCATTCGGAATCAAGGATATTGAGGGCGCAGGCATGTTGCATTCTTTATTAATGCAGTCCATTAACCAGGCTGCTGCCGAGTTATGCGCTCAAATTGGCGTGTCGCCATCCGATATCGTGGATGCATGTCTGGTGGGTAACACTGCCATGCACCATTTCTTCCTGGATCTGCCCGTAGCATCATTGGCTTTCTCACCTTTTGTGCCCGTTGTTTCTGATTCGCTAAATCCTTTATCCTCCGAAATTGGGCTTGATTCAATGCCTGGCAGCCGCGTTTTCGCGCCAGCGGTAATCGCCGGTTTTATCGGTTCCGATCATATCGCCTTTCTAGTGGCCGAAGGCTTTGGCAAGAATGATGGAGTGCGGCTAGGTATTGACATCGGTACAAATACAGAGATCGCCATGCAGAAAGGCGGGCGTATTGTCAGTGTATCAACAGCATCCGGTCCCGCATTTGAAGGCGCGCATATCCGCTTTGGTATGCGTGCCGCGCCGGGGGCGATTGAACATGTAAGCATCAACACTCAAGGAAATGTCCAAATTCAGGTCGTTGGCAACCAACCGCCTGTGGGTATCTGCGGGTCAGGGATTCTGGATGCGGTTTCTGAAATGCGCAGGTTGGGCATGCTCAATCATCGAGGCCGATTAAATAAGTCGACACCTGGATTGAGGTTGGATGGGCAGGGCAATTCGGTTTTCATCCTTTCGGAATTAGAGAAACCAGTTACTTTGTCGCAGAACGATATTGACCAAATACTTCTGGCCAAAGGTGCCATCAGAGCCGGAATTGATGTGCTAATGGATTACCTCAAAGTAAAACCAGATGAAATTGAAGAAGTGCTTATCGCCGGCGCGTTTGGATCTTACATGCGGCCAGAACACGCGATACGAATTGGCATGCTACCCGAGATCCCGCTCCCCCGTATTCGCGCAGTGGGTAACGCTGCCGGTGCTGGCGCATGCATGATGCTGGCCTCAAAATCCAACCGAAAAAAAGCAGAGGAATTGGCCAGCCGCGTTGAATATCTGGAGTTAACAGTCTATCCAGAGTTCCCCTTGTTTTACGCACACGGGATTCAGGCTTAGGCGCCAATAAATTCTGATTTTTTCAATTTCCGATTTATAATTCTGCCTAATAATCCTACCAAAAGGGTATTAAATATCTATTATTCATTTAGGAGATAATGCAATGCATGACATGACCAAATCCAACCTTGGAGCCGCCTTTGCGGGCGAAAGCCAGGCGCACATAAAGTACCTCATTTTCGCCGACCAGGCTGAAAAAGACGGTTTTACGAACGTGGCTCGACTTTTCCGCGCCAACGCCTATGCCGAACAAGTGCACGCCACCAGCTATTTTAAGGTCCTGAAAAAACTGGCCGAGACTTCCGAAAACCTTCAGGTCGGTATTAATGGCGAAACTTATGAAGTGGAAGAGATGTACCCTGCCTTTACCGCCGTAGTGGAACTGCAAGATGAACGCGGCGCGATACGATCCACCAAATGGGCGCGCGAAGCCGAGAAGATTCATGCTGAAATGTATACTATAGCCAAATCAACCATTGATAACGGCCAGGATTCCTCTGTTGGCAAATTGTATGTTTGCTCGGTATGCGGCTGGACCGGTGAAGGTGAACCACCGGAAAATTGCCCACTCTGTAATGCAAAGAAAGAACTTGTCAGGACGTTCTAATTTTTTTTGAAGCTAAAAGGCGGCAGTGAGAGTAATCACTGCTGCCTTTTTCATAAGATTAAATCAACATAGATTATTTTTTAAATTGCAGAGCAAACAGCGCAATAGTTATTGCACAGATCGTGATTGTCAGAAATATTGAAAAAACATTCTGGTAGCGCTTGTTTTTCCATACGCCCATAATTTCGCCGTCATTCGCCAGGATCAAAACTAAAACCATCAGAACAGGCAGCAGAATGGCATTCATGGATTGTGAAAGCAGCATGATCTTGAACAGCGGCAGACCCGGGATTAATACAAACAGGGAGCTTAGGAAAATTACCGCCAGCAAGAGTCCATAGAAGATCGGCGCGTCGCTCCGTTTCTGATCCAGTCCTCTCTCCCAACCAAACGCTTCTGTAATCGCGTAAACGGTAGAAAGTGGTAGAACCATGGCTGCCAGGATGGATGCCCCCACCAGACCCGCCGCGAATAACAGTTTTGCCCAGTCACCCGCCAATGGCGCCAAAGCCATCGCTGCCTGCTCGGCTTCCTCAACATGGATTCCGTGCAAAAACAGAGTAGCACCGGTGGTAATGATAATGAATGCCGATATGATATTTCCCCACACGGCCCCAAAAATCACATCGACTTTGGTCAACCCGTAATTTTCAGCATCCACACCCTTATCTACAACCGAAGCCTGCATATAGAAAATGCCCCAGGGAGTGATGGTGGTACCGATGGTTGCCAGAACCGCGATAATGTATTCGGGTTGAAGAATAAATTGGGGGGTTACCGCCGCACGCAGTACTGCGCCCCAGTCGGGTTTCAGAATGAACGCGGAAATTACATAAGCAATAGCGGACAGGCACAGGATTAAAAGAAATTTTTCAACGTTCTTGTAAGAACCACCTATCACCAGAAACGCGATTGCTATTGAAGCGATAGGCACAACTATATAGCGGCTCAGTCCCAGCAGTTCCGCGCCCGCCGCGATACCGGCGAACTCCGCTATAGTAGTTCCCAGGTTGGCGACCAGCAGGCATATCATGGCAAATAAAGTGATTTTGACGCCAAATTTTTCGCGGATGAGGTCGGCGGTGCCCTTGCCGGTCACCGCGCCCAGCCGTGCTGCCATTTCCTGGATAAAGACCTCTCCGAAGGTTACCAGCACCAGCAGCCACAGGAAATTGTATCCATAACGTGACCCCGCCATGGAATAGGTAGCGATACCGGGTGCATCATTATCCGCTGAAGCAGTGATCAGCCCCGGCCCCAGAACAGCCAGAACCAGCCATAAACGTTTTATCAGAGATACTCGAGGAGTGCTTTTCTTCATTGTCGTCAACGTCCGAAATTTAGAAAAAACGAGGTAACCGTTTTTTGTAGGCTGTTGGTAAAACCGTGTCGAGCGCGTCATCCAGCGTTACAATTCCCAACATTTTGCTGGTTGTTTCATCAACAACCGGAATTGACAGCAGATTGTATTTCGCAATCAGATAAGCGACCTCGTCCTGGCTGGTATGGGGCAAGACAAACGCGGGTTTGCTTTCCATCAGCGTTTCCACCAGTTGATCCGGCTTGGCCATCACCAGATCACGCAGATAAATTACACCTCTCAGATGCTCTTCCTTATCCAGCACATAGATGTAATACATTTCTTCAACGTCTTGCGCTTCTTCGGATGACCGCAGAAATTCAATGGCTTGGCTGACCGTCAGACCATCATTAATCCAGCCGTAATCAGTGGTCATAATGCCGCCCGCTGAATCCGGTGGATAGTGAAGCAAGGTCCGGATTTCCTGAGCTTCATCTTCTTCCATTAATTGCAGCAACTCGTGACTGGTCTCTCTGGGCATATCCGCCAAAAGGTCTGCCGCCTCGTCCGGTTCCATTTCCTCCAGGATATCCGCCGCCTGATGGGAATCCAGGTGGGTCAGGACGTCAATTTGGGTTTTGGTTGGGCTCTCTTCCAGTGTGTCTGCCAGAACCTCAATATCCATATTTTCCATAAGCGATTGGCCAGCGGACCGGTTAAGATCGCTCAGGATGAGGGCAATATCTGCGGGGGGCAGCTTGCTAATTTTTTCCTTGGATTTTTTCAGCCTTAACGGGTTCTTCTCTTCCAGATAGGCAACATCCTGCCATGTGATAACACTTTGTACCACCGGTCGATTAATAAGTTTTGAAAAAGCCAGTACTGGTTTTTCAAACCCCAGTCGACGCGCCAGGCCCAGGTTGCCTACATCCACGCCAGTAACCACATAAATATTCTGTGAATATGCCAGCTGGATATCATTAACGCGTACCACACGCTTACCTTCGATATCCACGATCTGGTGGTCAAGGACCTGGCGTTTCAGCAGCAACTCGTTTCCGCCAAGGGTATACGGCTTGAGGTCTGTCCCGGCGACCTTCAAAGCTATACTTGGAAACAGACTGCTGATTTGATTCGCCGCCACATGGAAAGTACTGCCGTCCTTTGAATTAACTGCGATAGCGGAAACAGGCGGAAAAACCGCATCTGATCTGCTGATCAATACGTCGGAACATTTTCCAAGGTTATTGCCCCAGGCATCCCATACCCGGCTTCCAATGATTTCACTGAGATAGATCACTCAGCCCTCCTTGATTTTCGATAATTATAGCCAGTTCATTTTCTTAAAAAACAGTGCAGCCATAAGCATTACCGCTGCAGACAGCGCACCAATAACCACAAAGCCCAAGTTATTACCTTGGAAGGGCAACGCCAGGTTCATGCCATAGAAGGAGGCAATGAGAGTTGGCAGGCTGAGAATTATCGTAACCGAGGTCAGCACTTAAATCACATGATTCTGGTTGTTCGAGATGATTGAGGCAAACGCGTCCATCATCTGGCTTAACAGGTTGCCGGCAATATTGGTCATCTCTATAGCTTGCTGGTTCTCGGTGATCACATCTTCAAGCAAGTCAGCATCTTCCGGGTATGTAGCAAAGAAACGCGTACGCTGCATTTTCTCAAATACCAGTTCGTTGGATTTCAGGGCAGTCGAAAGCAGTTCCAGGCTCTTTTGGTACTTAAGTAATTCCAGCAATTCCTTGTTCTGGATATATTTTTGCAGTTGGTCTTCAATATGGTCAACTTTTTTATTGATCATACGCACAGCGTTCAAGTACTCATTGGCAATTGCCAGAAGAATCTGCAGAATAAAGCGGTTGCGTTTATTGGTGGTGAAATATTGACCATGTTTGCTGATCAAATTATTAAGGAAAGGTATTTCAAACTTACACACGGTAATAATGTAATCGTAGCAAAGGATGATACCAAGAGGGACTGAGGTAAATGGGATGTCCTCCACATCACCCTGATAGTAAGGGATGCGCAGTAAAAGAAGCGTGGTTCCAGCTTCCTTTTCAGTGCGTGGGCGTTCATCCAGGTCCAGTGAATAGGTGATGAAATCCAGCGGAATGCCCAAGCCATAGGTTTCTTCTATTTCAACCGTTGAAGGGTTGATAACATTAACCCAGGCGCCGTCAGCGACTTGCGGTAGTGTGTTGAGCTTGTTCTCGGCAGTATTTAAAATTGTGATCATGGCAACCTCCAATTGTGTTATTTTTGGGGCTGGCCCTTAACTATACAAAAACCCTCGGCTCTTTCCTTTCGAATAGGCACCGAGGGTTTAACCGCCGTTGTAAAGTTTACGGTTTAAACCGGATTACCTCCCGGTGATGCGTATTCAACAGGATAAAGAGCAGAGCTGCGTTTAGGGTCAGGTTCTAAATCTAATGAAATTTCTTCGCTCATTTTTGTCTCTTTCTGCCAATTAGTTTACACCCAATTGCCAAGGCAAGTCAAGATGTAAAAACACTATTTGGGTTCGCCCAGACTGGTGACCTTGCCCAGCATGGTGACACTTTGTTTAATGGCTGGTGAACCGAAATATTCCACGCTGCCAACACCCGCGATGGTCACGTCCAACTCTCCCGTCACCCAAAGTTGCGCTGAACCAACGCCGCTCAGCACTATTTTGGCATTTTTGGATTTCAGTTGGTGCCCGCTGAAGTTGCCCGCGCCTGCCAAAGTGACACTCAGGTCCTTTACTTCGCCATCCACACGGATTTTGCCCGCGCCGGGAAGTTCAGCCTTCAGAGAGTCTGCCTTAAGAGTTTCAACTTTGATATTGGATGCGCCGATCAATTTGAGCGTCAGGTCATCTGTTTTAATCGCCTTCACCTCAATATCCGCCGCTCCGGCTACTTCCAGTTCTTTCATGTTTTTTACCACAATGGTTATTCGAATATCATGGTCGGAGAGGAAGTCAAAGCCTGCACTGAGTTTTTCCACCCAGTCGCGCCCTATGTCAATTACCAGCTTGCCGTCAGTCACATTGGTTGTAATACGGCTAACAGCGATTTCATCACCTTCCAGGGTCACTTCTTGCTGCTTGCCCTGTGAAATAAACAGCTTGCCGATGCCGCGCATAGCGATGCGATCAAATTCGCCCAATTCCCGTTTTTCAGTTTTTCTACCTGCCATTTCGTACTCCTTTTTTAGATGTGCTTCTTATATATACGAGTTTTCGATAGCAGGGTTGCTTAAATAAAACTAGCACAGCACGGGCTGTGCTAGCTGATATCATGGAAAATTATCCTCCCAGTCCGCGCAGCGCGGCACCAACACCCGCGCCTGCCAGGCCGAACAACCCCAGAATAGCGCCAGCAATAATGGAAATTATTAATGAGACCACCCAGCCAATGATTACAGTACCAATGGTCTGCGGCCATTCCAGGTCCAACGCTTCTTTGGCGGCAATAAACCAGGCTACTAATCCTGCAATGCCCGCAACCAAAGCAATCGGCCCTGTAATGCAAGTCATTGCTTTTCCGAGCAATCCCAGAATCCCTAAAAATCCGATTACATTCCATACGTACGCCAGACCCAGGACGCGCACCATTTCTTCAAATGAGGTATCTGCGTTAAAGAAAGTTTTGCCCGCCCAAGCAATAACAAAAGCACCGAAGGCAAAACCGACAACCGCGAAAATTGTTCCACCGATCGCTCCCATTACCCAACGGCCGCCTACAACCTGGGTAGTTGCTGCATGAGTGCCAAGTTGACTGAGGAATGCTACCACCGCCACGATCATCCAGGCGGTCGGGGTGAAAGTTGCATCCTTTTCCACTTCCTGATAAACCTCTTTGCGAAAAGTGAACGCGCCGATGATTTTTTCCATCATAATAGCCTCCATTTATATTTGGTTATTTATAGCATCATAACCCGAATTTTATTAAACTGATACTAAATGGTGAATATTTTGATACATCCTTAATAAAACTTTAGCCGATTTCAGTCTTATATATAATAAATCAAAAATTGGGAGTTTTTTATGCGCAAATTTTTAGCCTTTCTCTTAACTCTTGCCCTGGTTTTTCCACTAATCCTTGCGGCACAGACCTTGGTCAGTATTAATTCTTTCATCCTGGACCGCAATTTTTATATCCAGACAATGGATAATGACCAGGTTTATGAATCACTTTTATCTAACGGTATGCTAAGCGCCACGATTGAAAAGTACCTGACGCTTCCGCCTGATGCTGATCTTGCAAAAGTTGAAGAGATTATAAAATCGGTCATTACCCACGATTATATAAAAGACCAGACAGGCATTTTTATCAACGGATTGTTCGATTATTTGCAGGGCAAGACAGATAACTTTACGCCTGTAGTGAACCTGGTACCCGTTAAAGCAGCGCTTGCTGGCGAAAAACAGAATGATCTGCTGGCAGCCATTGCTGCTATACTGCCTGTCTGCGAGCCCGGCCAAATACCAGGGATTGATATCGGAAACCAGAAGGCCTGTAAACCTGCTGGAATCAGTGATGATGTTTTGGTTGAGAATTACCTCAAATCCATCCTGCCTTTTGCATTAGCCCAGGTTCCGGATGAAGTGCCGATAGGCGAGAAATGGGATGAAATTCGCATTACCCGCAACTGGGGTCCGTTCGCCTCCGGCAAGGCATTGCCGGCCAGTTTGATGCTTGTATCAGTTTTTCTGGCCTTTATGGCAGCTTCATTCTGGTACATCGCCGCGCTCATCGCAGATGAATCCTGGCGGGTGCGCCTTCAGTGGCTGGGCTGGACGCTGATGATCCCCTCTTCGCTCATCTTCCTGGTAGGACTGGCATTCAGTGCTGATATTCCAAACTACTGGGTAAACTTGAGCCTCAATCGGGCGAACTTTAATGGCCTTCCCTTTGGATCAGGCATACATGAAGCATTGCGCGCGGTTGTGCGAGGTTCGTTCTCACGTGTGGCTGCTTCATTTATAATGGTGGGCGGCATCAGCGGCGCAA